>Ga0206107_1000012_pt1 | contig 277713 bp, 240 predicted proteins | sample 2B0metagenome_FD_148652 | JGI IMG/M metagenome (GOLD analysis project Ga0206107, IMG submission 148652) | Enriched microbial communities from leaf-cutter ant dump, University of Wisconsin, Madison, United States - 2B0 | ecosystem: Environmental > Terrestrial > Nest > Insects nest > Nest dump... | reverse complement strand
TTGAATATATTGAAGTGTTTTACAATCGACAACGAAGACATTCATACTTGGGCTATCTTAGCCCGGTAGAATACGAGAGGCAAAACGCCTCTCTCTAAAACTGTCCGTTAAACTGGGGGAAGCTCAGGATTAAAATTTGATCACCACTCCCATTCTTGTGAGAAGATTTTTAAAATAATGTTAGTTTAAAAAAAACAGCGAAGGTAACATCATCAATCGCACTGAGCTTATCCAGACCACTTGCGTCTATCACCAAAATCACGCCTACCTCTCTGCACCGATGGGCGCAGCCTTCGCTATTGCGTCCTACATCCACCTCGCGCCAGCAAACGATTCCGATTACACCAAATTCTCCGGTTCCGACTACCTGCAAGCGACCCAGGGCAACGCCAGCCTGACCGCCGGGTTCAGCAAAGCTGATTCCAAGCTGGTCGTCAAAGACATCACTACCAGCGGTACCGGGCTTAATGCCGGACAGGATGTCACCCTCATCGCCCGCAATGACATCAATATCGTCGGTAGCGATGTCAACGCCCAACGCAACATCACCCTGGATGCGAAGAACGATGTCAACATCACCTCTGGCCAGGGTTACACCACCTCCAACTTTGATGCGGACCACCAAAGCGCCGGTGCCGGCATTAACTTTGGTAGCAACGGCATCGGGTTTACCGCTTATGTGGCACTGGGTGAGAACGAGCTTGACCGGAAGAACATCAGCAACCGCAACAGCCATGTGGGTGCCAGGGAAAACCTCAGCATCACCAGCGGCAACGACACCACCATTAAGGGTGCCAACCTGGAAGGCAAAGATGTCAACCTGGATGTCGGCAACAACCTCACTATCGCCTCCGTACAAGATACCGGCAGCTTGAAGGGCAAGCAGTGGGATATCAGCGGTAGCATCACTGTAGGTGCCGGCGTAAGCGGCGGTGCCAGTGTGGGTTATGGGGAAACAAAAGGCAGCAGTGCCTGGGTCAACGAACAGACCAGCCTGATCGGCACCAACAGTGTCACGATCAACACCAAAAACCACACCCAGATTGACGGTGCGCTGGTCGCCAACATTCTTAAAGATGACGTGCAGGGATGCACTAATGTCGCGGGCGCAGGATGCGCAAGAGCGACCGGCACCGATGGCGGCAACCTCATCCTGGACACCCGTACCCTGGGCTTTACCGACCTGAAAGACCACCAGGAAGAAACCAGTACCTACCTGTCCGCCGGTTTCAGTACCGGTGGAAACCCCGGCGCCAACAGCCACACCGGCGCCAGCCCGGACAGCGGCGGCAACAGCTACAGTTTTAATGCGCAATACAGCGACCTTGACCGCAAGCAAATCACCCGCGCCACATTGGGTAATGGTACGGTCACTGTGCGCGATGACCAGGCCACTGGCAACGATAGTCTGGCGGGCTTAAACCGCAATATTGACGATGCCCAGAAAATCACCAAAGACAAGTCGACCAACATTGATGTGTACTACAGCAGTACGGCGATGGAATCCCTTAAGGGCCTGACCACCACCGATAACCCGAACACCGCGCAAGACGAAGGGCAACAAAACACACTGAATATCTGGAAAAACAATGTGACCAGTGTGGCCAGTACGGATGCGTGGAGAGTGGTTGGTGAGAACGCCACCGATGCAATGGGTGATACCTATCACGCTGCTGCCAAAGTAGCCACCGAAAAAGACCTGCACACAGGCGATTTTTGGACGGCACTGGATGGCACCTACAAAATGACCCAACTCAAAAATGACCTGACCCGGACCACAGAAGGCCAAGCGCTGCTGGAGAAACTAAAAAGTACAGATCCAGACGAACGCCTGTCTGCCCAAGCGACATTAGGACAATTGGCGCAACAAAAATTTGGCATAGACCCCAGCGAAATCTATTTCTATAACGGTGCGGAAACTAACAGTGAATCACTGAAAAGTACCTTATTCACAGATGTGAAAGGCGGTACTGTACGTGAAGAAAACCACGACCAGTACGGCAATATCTTTGTCAATGTGGACAAGGTAATCAACGGAAAAGACATGACCAACACCCTGGGTCATGAAGTGTATGAAACCTACACCTTGCAAACCGGTGGTAACAATGATGCTGCACAGGAAGTGATTGCCGGAATGGTCGGGACGCAATTAGCCAACCGTCTTGACCAGGCTATGGGTGGTGATTTAGCGAAGGTAAGTACGAATGGCCTGGGCAGCACCGCTACCGTACAAATCGGCACAAAAGCTGCCAATACGGTGGGTAGTGCAGAAGTGGATAATCGCAGCCTGATGTCAAGCCGCGGTGAAGCAGCTGTTAATAATTTACGCGCCCAGGGAATCGAGGTTGATCCTAAAAATATTAAATCGCAAATGTTGATGGGATTAGAAGAAAGTTCAACAACAGGTAGTTTGGTTGTTGCCCTGGAAAGAGCAGGTCAATGCAAAAATAAAACTGAGTGTAGCCAAATGGCGACACAGTTTGTACAAACAACCAATGGCTCCCCAGTATTTAATGATTTAGGCGGCGGCTTGCTGGTGCCATCACCAACAGACAATCCCGCTGTAACCCGCGAAGTGGCGCTGCAATTTTTGGGTGACAACTTCCGCGAGCTGTTAACAAAAAATCCGCAGCTCAATGAGCAATTCACAGCGCAATTAAATAATCCCACTAATGGTGTCGTTGATTTGCGTGAGTTCTATGCCATTTCATTTACATACTCAATGAATAAAGAGGCAGCAAAAGCAGGTTTAATTCCTGCAGACTACCCCCAAACAACGGGCGAAATGATAGGTACAACAGCATGGAACACGCTGAATCTTACGGGTCGTTGGGATTTGGCGGGGATGCTGAATAATTGTGAAGCTTGTCCACAAGATATGCCAGATGCCCACAATCGTTTAACCACTTTAATGGAAGTGGGTTCTGAATTAGCAGTTCTGCGCGGCATAGCAGCTGTTGGTAAGGAAGCGGTTGATCTGGGGAAAAAAGTTAATAATATCAAGCCGATAAATAACAGTGAAATGGCGGATGCTGAAGCAGGTGGAGTATCTCAGTATGATCCGTATAAGAAAAATCCTGGAGCAAAAAATGATAGTGGTTGGAATTGGCCTGAAAATGATGAATTCATTGGTACTGCTAAAGATAATGTTTTACCGGAAGGAACCAAATTAGATCGTCTGGGAAATGAACAAGGAACATTTTTGGCGCCAGCAGGAACTCCGCTACCGGATCGTGCACTAGCTCCCGGTAGTAACGCTGAAGTCTTGACTGAATATATTGTTATAAAGCCTTTGCCAGTGAAATCAGGAGATGCTGCGCCTGCCTTTGGTCAGCCTGGCGGAGGAATACAATTTAAGTCAAATATAATTAACCCAGAAACTGGTAGACCAGCAACGGTTGAATGGTTGCTTGAAAATGGATATATACAAAAGGTTAAAAAATGAATTCTATTGATGATGTAAGAAAAAAAGTCGCTGAATTAGGCCAGTTAATTAATGCACCAATGAATAAATTATATGTTTTCGAAAACAATGAGGAGGGCTATCATCTGGAGCTTCATGGGGATGAATATCACTACATTTTAAGTGAGAGGGGACAAGAGCTTGATCGATTTGTAACAAAAATTTTTGACGACTTGCTATATAAAATATTCGAACATATAACGTCAAGTATGGCTTTTTCGTATGAGTTTGATAATAGGGTGTTAAATCAAGATTCCAGGCGTATTGCGTTCACAAAAAAAATTGAACTAATGTCAGCAATAAATGAGTCATGGCGAAAAAAAATAGAGCAAGAAATAGCTAAAATTTTACAAAACTCACCATATGATGATCTCTCATGTGCGCGTGCCGAATTATGTGGTGTTTTAATGAGAAAAGGAATGTCGAGCGATCAAGCCTATGAAGAAGCGTGTAAAAAATTTCCTTTACCAGAATAAATGCTCTGCTTATATCTGCAAATGAATAGAAACTGGATGACCCAAATTGGGTTGTCCCGTCCATACCTCCAAACCAACAGGAACGACATATTAAATAGCAAATTTTTTTTAAATGAATAATTTGGCCAACAAAACCAACGAAAAAAACTCTTAATAGGGTTACACCTGATGGAACAAACGAAAGAAGTGGCTTTTGCAAAGAATATGATTACTTAGAACCAAAAGGTTATGCCTATGATTCGGTGTCTGGAAAAATGTTCAAAGGAAATTAATATGCGAAAAGATTATGATGAATATTTTTGTGATCTAAAAAAATATTAGTAAACTAAATGCCGTACTTATTTGTGAAGATGAGCTTCACGCTGAATTTTCTTTATTTGATGGATGGTTATTGGTATTTGATTGTGAAAGATATTATGGACCTTCGTTTACGATAGAAATAAAGAATAAATCTCATGGTAATTTTGCAATTTGGATTTTAATGGAAGCTTTTAGTTTGTTGAAAAATATTGACTATGGAAAGCCAACGATAGAGAACCAAATTAATTTTATTTTTCATGAAAAATCATCAATTTTTTATAATGTTCACTTTTATAAAGAAAAATATAATGAAATAGACAATGATATTTAAGATTGTTCTGTAAAGTTTTAAACAGGATCTCGTTTACATAAATCCAGCATACAGGAAAAATAATTAAAAAATTAGGGTTTAAATAGCAAATATTACAGCAGATGCTCTGGATAGAAACCAGTTCGAGGCACCTAAATACATTAATTCTATTGAGGTGCGTAATGATTAATAAATTACTTGAGATTGATCCTAAAAATTTTTCTTATAAAGAAATCGATAAAGATTTTTTAAAGAGTAAGGCTATAACTTTTAAGAAGACATGTATAAATTACCTTGATGGTGAGAAATGAATTATCTTCAAGAAAAGAATTGATAGATAAATGTGAAAGGAAGGAAATAGGAAACTTCATTGATTCTTTAGGACAAACTTATGAAGAGTATGAAAAACTACTTCCTACGGAAGTAAGTCAAGCATGGGCTTAATTTAGCTTATACTTGACCAATTGCGTTACAGAAAATTTCAATAATTTTATTATTATTGATGGTAAATATTATATTTCGGTGACTTTTTCTGACTAAGCTAGAAATCATCTGATATTTATTCTCGAAATCTGGGATCGGAGTAAAGTTCAACCAAGTTAAAAATCTTGAAGAAATAAGATAAGGTTAAATCGCTTATCTGATATTTGATATGTTTTCATATCCAGACTTTATGTAACAAAAAATTTAATAACTTAAGTAAAAAACCCAAAGGAAATTTTATGAAAAAATTAATTATTTTATCGATGTTTGTAGCAACTTTTTTGATGGGATGCGGTTCAACGCCCACCAAGCCAGCAGCATCATTTTCCCTACCTGCAAGTGCCCAATTCACAGAGCCTACAGTGACCGTTCATTTGACACAAACAATAACAGCAGATGGATATCCTGATGAAGCACAAATGACAAAAATTATTCAGGATAAAATCACAGCAGCGTTAAAAAACAACTCTCTTCTTGCGGATACAAATGCAGTAAGCCCGTTGTCACTTGAGTTTATTATCAATTATCACCGCCGTTTTGCAGGTGAAGATACTCCTATACCTTCCAAGTCTGTGATGGCACCCGTAGTTGGATATGCCACGATTATTTCTGAAAACGGGGTTGAGAAACACAGAATAGAAAAAAGTGGTTTAACCGTTAACAAAGGCTTTGGGCCAAATTTAATAACCACCTTTACATTGGGTTTAGGCAAAACGGCCAAAGATGAGGAAGATGATCTTCAAACCTTAGCGAATGGACTTGTTGCAGAAATTAAAAAGTTAAAAGAATAATATTGTGAGTGAATTTTGGCTTTTGAAAAAAGCCAGATAGGGTGAGTAACTATATACAGTGTCGTAAGGTTTAAGAGTACATGACAAAAATCCATTGGTTTTTCTTTGTATTGTGGTGCCGGTTGAAGGGAGAACCGTTAATTCGTGTGGTGGAGCGTTATGCGATTGTTGTGAAAGGAAAAAAGCCGTTCCAACGATGGGTAAGTGGTTTACGCCATTCCCTGCGTCCGGCGGCGGATGCGCAACGATATGCCAAAGTTTATTTGCTGCCTTTTGATATATCTGCCGGAGATGACAAGGGAAATCGTTTTGGATTGGCGATAAACCACATATTGCTGGATATTCTCAGTGACTTTGCAGGAGATGAGGATGATGTTCCTAAATTTACATCCGACATGATCCACCAATGGTTTGATTTTGAGACGGTTGATGAAGTAATGGATTATTCCAGCGGGCGCATCCGTCGCTTGCCTCCAGGATTTTCCAGTTCTCCTGCAAAGCAGTAAGCCAGGTTGACACTAAAAGCTCGGTTTAAGAAACCCGGTTGCAAATCAGTCTTGTCTTTTTATGAGTGGGTTATCTGATGGGAGTAACCACAATAAAAAGCAAGTCAGGGGATTTCTCAATAATCCAGTAACGACTTTGGAGGAAGGTTCAACGCTTTGGCAATTTTTATAATATTCGTCAGGCTGAGATTGCGTTTACCTCTTTCAATGCCTGATATGTAGGTACGGTCAAGGTCGCAACGAGCACTTAATTCTTCTTGGCTGATTCCAGCCTCTTTACGCAAGTAGGTTACATGCTGACCAAAAGCCAGGAGCGCTTGGGAATCTTCGGGAGTTCTTGTTGGCATGGGTAACACCTTTAAATGTTACGCATAATCAACAAATAATTTTATGTATTAACCGATAACCTCGATGACGCCAGTGCACGGGCATTAATCAGCATTAATCCACTCACAGATACACGCGAGATCGTATCCGGTGTTTCTCGCGGTACAGGAGACACCTTTGAGTATGCTATTGCGCTTGCGCAGGGACCAGGTAGCTCAGTTTTTGTATCAGATAATCAAGCCGCAAAAATCTTTAAAATTGACACGACAACAGGAGATCGCACTACCCTCGTGAGCCAAACAACTGACAAGCACAACATTCAGGGATTGCTGAGCCTGGCTTGGAATAGCCAAAATGCTAATGACTTGTATGTTGTAATAAACAACTATTACGGTTCCTTTCTTAAACTCGATTTAAGTACTTCTCCGATAACGTCAGCCCTGGTAAGTCAAAGCTCTATTAATGAAGTATTGAAGTAAACCTGGATAATGGTAACCGTAAGGAAACAGCCAAAAATGTCACCGGCTCAACGGGTCGCAAAAAAGAGATGGCTTTCGATGCAGATAAACAATTGCTCTATACCGCAGGCGGATTGGTTTCGGCAAACAAGCTCACTGTCATAGATGTACAAAGCGGCAATAAGGTAATACTCAGCCAATAGAATAATAGAATAGATAAAATCAGAGCGAGAGAAAGGGGTCGTCTTGAATGGGCTACCTCCTTTTTTATTTCTTCCCTTGCCAAGTTGCAGTGAAGCCCTTAAATGCTCCCAATATACGCCATTACGTCATTCAAAATATTTTTTTGTACGTCATTCAAAGTTCCGGTTTGCATAAGTTCTGCAACCCGTTGTTGCAAGTCATTCCGCGTTAAACTGGCTCCAACGGAAATATCAGTGTGGCGCAGGTGGCAAAACCTTTGCCATTCCTGTTGTTCTGCCGTACTTAAGCTCTGGGGAAAGTTGCGCGCACGATAACGAAACAGCAGGCTGGCAAGGCGTTCATCCTTAAAGTTAAAGGCATCGGCAGCAAGCATCTCTGGTGTGGCTTTGCGAATTTGCTGCATGAGCCTTTTGTCAGCATCCTCAAAAAAGCCGTTGTAAAGCATTTGGTCAGGGTCAGTTTTTTCGATGAAGCCTATATCACTGTAAAGCTCATGGAGTTTTTCGTGCAAAGCCTGTTGTTCTTTTAATGTCAGGTTGCGCAATTGCTGCCAATGCCGCTCCAGCAGGGTGCGGTCAATTCCCAGGCGTACTGCTGTCGGCTCATCAAGCATTGAGGGCGGCAGGACCATAGGAGTTCTGTTGAGATGGATTTCCTTAAGAGCCACCCGCTCTTCACCCGGCAATAAGTCTTCAGTTCGGGTAAACAACCGCTCGCGCAGCTCATCTGCACGTAAACTCAGTAACTGGTGGGGGTCAAAAGCCAGGTTATAAGCAATAACCGAATTTTTATTGGTGGGATGTATTGCCAGCGGCAAAACCATGGCTGCATTGCCATTTTCGCTGGGAAAGCGCGAGGAAATATGCAACAGCGGTTTACAGCCGGGAATATCGATAAGGCTGTTTACAAAGCGCTTATCCCGCAGCCGGTAGGCGTAATCATACAACTTTGGATGCCGGGTTTTGATCAGCCTGGCAATTGCAATAGTTGCGTATACGTCCGATAAGGCGTCATGGGCCGCGTCATGGGAGAGATGATTCGCCCGGGTCAGCATTTCCAATTTGAAACAGGGGCGTCCGTCTTCATAGTTTGGCCATTCTATGCCGTCCGGTCGCAAGGCGCGGGTCATGCGGACGACATCAATCACATCCCAACGTGAGTTTCCATTGCGCCATTCGCGTTCATAAGGGTCATAAAAGTTACGGTAAAGCAGGTAACGTGTGACCTCGTCATCAAAGCGAATGGAGTTATAACCTACCCCGCAGGTTCCCGGCAGGCTGAGTTCAGCGTGGATTTTGGCTGCAAACCGGTATTCCGGTACACCTTTGGCAAGCGCCAGTTGGGGTGTTATGCCGGTGATAAGGCAGGCATCCGGCTTGGGCAGGCAGTCAGGTGTGGGTTGACAATAGATCATCAACGGCTCGCCGATGATGTTGAGGTCTTCATCCGTGCGCACTCCTGCAAACTGGGAGGGTCGATCCTGGGCAGGTACTTCGCCCCAGGTTTCGTAGTCATGCCAATACAGGGTGTTTTGCGATTTAGCTGCTGCGTCTTGACTCATTATTGTTCCTTATTTAACCGGATACAGAACCGGTACAGGCAGGCAATTTAACACTTAACAGGCACTTTCCCCTATACTGCGACGACTTTTCTATGACTGACATTTTGGAAAAAAACTTATGACTGATCTTGAAAGCCTATTTGCCAATAACATCAGATGGGCAGAGGACATTAAACAGAAGGATCCGGAATATTTCTCTACTCTCGCCAAGCAACAAACCCCTGAATACCTATGGATTGGCTGTTCTGATAGTCGCGTTCCGGCGAACCAGCTTTTGGATTTAGCGCCGGGCGAGCTGTTTGTGCATCGCAACGTTGCAAACCTTGTTATTCATACCGATCTCAATTGCCTGACTGTGCTTAATTACGCGGTAGAATTCTTGAAGGTAAAACACGTAATGGTGACCGGCCATTATGGCTGTGGTGGCGTGAAAGCCGCGATGGAAAATAACAAACTGGGGTTAATTGACTATTGGCTACGGAACATCCGCGATGTCTATTATGCAAACCAGTCCGAACTGGATTCTATCCCGGACGAGACCCTGCGCCTGCGTCGCCTGTGTGAATTCAATGTATTGCAACAGGTGGATAATGTAGCGCGTTGTAATATCGTCCAAAATGCATGGTCGCGAGGCCAGCCCTTAAGTATCCATGGCTGGGCCTACGATATCCATGATGGCATTTTGCATAAACTGCGCGAGCCGATTGATTCAATCGATCAAATCCCTGAACAGTATCGCCTCTATTAATACACCTCCCGTTTTCATGGTCTTGCGCAGGAAAGCCTGCGCATAACACCCCGCCAATCCTCGACTATACTTCTTCCACATACCGTTTAAAAAGCACAAGAGGCGCATGCATCTTCGCGCAGATAATAACTGCAACGCCATCATCAACCATGACACACCAGGGCACATAGTCGATGCCGTCCAGGGATATACAAACGCCGCCACAAGCCCATGATTGGCACCCGAAGCAATACTTATATACAAGTATCATTGCTCCCCTGGTTCTCTTTCTGGCGCTTGCCTGTGCTGTCGAACTTACCGCGCGGCAGGAAGGTTTGCGCGAGCAAAACCTGCAACAAGAGCAACTTTCTGACAAAGCCAACCAAATCCGCACTTTATTGGAATACGAACTCAACTCCACCCTGCATCTTGCAACTGGCCTGGTGTCTTATATCCAATCCAAGCACGGTATTTTGTCTCCCCAGGAAATCGACCCTTGGTTAAGCAATTTGCAGGAGCGCGCACAGTACATGCGCAATATCGGTATAGCACCACAGAATACTATTACCTACGTTTATCCGCTGGCTGGTAACGAAGCTGCCCTGGGCCTGCATTATCCCGACAACAAAGAGCAATGGCCTGCCATCCAGAAAACCATTATCAACAAGCACCCTGTGCTGGCCGGACCGATTCACTTACAACAGGGCGGTCTGGGACTGGTTTACCGCGTGCCCGTTTTTCTCGAGAACGATGTTTATTGGGGCATACTCAGTACAGTTTTGAATTTTGATGCAATTTACCGTCTGATGATTGAGCGCGCGCAACAGCTCGGCATCAAGATTGCGATAAAAGATGGTGAAAACAGCGGGAAGATTTTATTTGGCGATAAAGATGTTATCGCCAACACAGAAATTGCGCTGCACATTCCGGGACGCGAGTGGCAGCTCATTGCCAGCCCCATTGTACCTGTCAATTACCAGAACGCGAGCCTGATCCGGTTTGGCGGTTGGCTTGGTGCACTCATAGTCAGCTTCATGCTCTTTTCATTTTTACGCGCACTTTCCCATCAAAATAAAACACTCCACGAACTTAATGAAAGTAAATTCCGCTTTTCGCAAGCATTTACCAGTGCACCGCAAGGCATAGTGCTGATAGACCATAATGGCCATTTGATTGATTTCAATAACAGCCTTTGCTCAACCCTGGGCTATAAACGACAGGAACTGGAAACACAGAACTTTTTCACGTTGGCGGCACCCGGCCAACGTGAGCGTCTGGAAAATATTATCGAAGGTATTTACCCGAAGCCCGGCGCCAATCACCAGTACGAAAGCGCATTGATACACAAATCAGGGCAAACCATAAACGTTATCATCAGCCTCGCCCCCACCCATGCCAGCATTTATGAAAGTGACTGGATTATACAAATCATCGATATCAGTCATCGCATTGCGTTTGAACAACTCTTGCAGGAAGAAGCAAGTTACAACCAAAGTATTTTAGACGCTGTAGTTGATGGCATTATGATTATTGACGTTAACGGAAAAATTAACTCGGTAAATCCTGCTGCTGCGCAGATTTTTGAACGTGCGCGGGATCAATTTATTCACCAGCATATTAATCAATTTATTCAAGACCCGGAAACCGGCAGCATCATGCGCCATTTGAAATACCATACGGCCAAAATAGATCTCAACGCTGAAATAAACCACGATATTATCGGTATCAAAACCGATGGCAGTCATTTCCCTCTGGATTTACAACTGTCCTGCATCCAGCGCAAAAATGAAAAATTATTTATTGCCGTAGTACGCGTCATTAAAACTCCTTTATCCACTCACAACCCAGTATAAATATGGATACACTCAACCAGGATAATGCAACCCCTCCCAAGGTTCAGCAAACAACGCTGACAGAGGAACGGGTGCGTGCACTTTATCGCAGTATTCCTCTTTCTATCGGGGTCACTTTGATACTGGATTTATTACTTACGCTGTCACACTGGAATGTGATTGGCCGGGGTGATGTGATTCTTTGGAATATATTGATGATGTGTGCGATTTCATTGCGCACTGCCAATTGGTTTATCTGGCGCAATGCCGAGGCCAGCTTCAGCCCCGGCCATTGGTTAAACTCTTTTCGTGCAGGTGTTTTACTGGCAGGAATTATATGGGGTAGCGCATCTTATTTTATATTTGCCACCCACAATACTATTTACCAAGCGCTGCTTGCTTTTACGCTGGCCGGTGTTGCCAGCGGTTCGCTGACATCACTTGCTATTGATAAGGTTTCTGCCGTTGGCTTCGTGACCTTTGCGACCGTGCCATTGAGTATCAGGCTGCATGCCGAACATGGTGCAATCGCAGTTTATATGAGCATTATGGTTGGGCTGTTTATTATTTTTGTATTATCCGCCTCGGCCCGTGCACGCAAACAACTCGAAAATAACTTTCTACAAAACTCGCGCCTGATTGAATGGGGCAATGAACGCCTGGAGCAACAACAGCTCAGCAAAATGATCAGCCAGTCACAAGCTTTGTTTATTGCCGATGAAAATGATCAACATGCCTTCAAACATCTGCTGGAAAACACGTTAAGGCTGACCGGAAGTTCGCTGGGCTTTATTGCAGAGGTATGTTACACAGAAGAAAAAATACCTTATTTGAGCATGGTTAGTATCACCAACGTCGCATGGGATCACAACAGCAGGTCAGCCTATGCAAGGCATAAAATACAGGAAATGAAATTTACCAACCTGGATACGCTTTTCGGAGCAGTGTTAACCGGCGGAAAACCTATCATCAGTAATAATCCTGCAACTGATATGCGAGCCGGCGGTACGCCCAAAGGGCATCCCCCGCTTACCGCATTCTTGGGAATTCCTATCTTTAATAATTCCCACCAAATCGCCGTTCTGGGTTTGGCAAATAAAGACAATGGCTATACTGAAGCCCATATTGAACAACTTAAACCTATTACCAACTTAATTACACAATTTGTAATAGCCATAGGCCACAGACGCCAACACATTATTGACGAAGAAAACCTGAAGTATGAAGCCAGGCGAACCCAAACCATTTTAGACGGTGCTTTTGACGGTATTATTACTATTAACGAAGACGGTGTTATCACCAGCTTTAACCATGCCGCCGAAGTCATTTTTGGCTATAGTGCTCAACAAATCATCGGTAGTAGTTTTTTAAAACTGCTGCCGCAATATGCACGTAACAAACAATCACTTCAAAACCCCATGAAAAACCTGGGCGAAATATTGAATGTCAGCCAGGAGTTGGTCGGCTTGCGCAAAAGCGGAAAAGAGTTTGAAATGGAATTGGCGCTGTCAATTATCAGCAGCGACGAGTCAACACTCTATATAGGTGTAATCCGCGATATCAGTGACCGAAAACACACGGAAAAATTAAAAAATGAATTCATTGCAACGGTAAGCCACGAATTGCGCACGCCTTTAACATCTATTTCAGCCTCACTGGCTATTATTGAAAGCGGTACACTCGGCATCCTGCCAGAAAAAATCAATAACCTTATACAAATCGCCAAACAAAATAGTTTGCGTCTTCAAAACTTGATCAATGATCTATTGGATATGGAGAGACTGCTGGCAAACCAGATTGATTTTGACTACAAAATTTTTGATGCCCTGAGCCTGGTTGAAAAAACTATAGCGACAAATCAATATATTGCAGACAAGTACCACGTTAAATTCCAGATCAACAGCGCAGAAGCTGATTGCCAAATATTGGCCGATGAAAAACGTACCCAGCAAGTGCTGTCACACTTACTGTCAAATGCCGCTAAATTTTCCAGTCCGCATTCACTGGTCGATCTTTCCATCTCAAAAACCAGTACACTTGTTAAAATACGGGTAACTGATCATGGTCCCGGCATAGCCCCGGAATTCAAGAAACGTATTTTCAGCAGCTTTACCCAGGAAGACAGTTCAAGCAAAAGGCAGAAGGAAGGTAGCGGCATAGGACTTACCATCAGCAAGGAACTGATTGAAAAAATGGGTGGCAGGATTGGCTTCACCAGCAACCTGGGACACGGCAGCTCATTTTATTTTGAACTGCCCAGAGCAAATTATTAACCATTATAAAAAGTAAATGCTATGACTTCAGAAAAAAGTAGTTTTGAGCTGCACCTGGAAAAACTAAAATCTGAATATAGAACTCAGTTGCCGACCAAGTGGGCTGAATTATCAGCAGACTGGCAATCACTTACGCAAAGTTGGCAATCTGATGTCATGATCAGGTTGCACCGCAACGTTCACAGCCTGATTGGAACCAGCGGTACTTTCGGCTTCATGGAGATCAGCAAAACCGCACGACGCCTTGAGATGCTGATAAAACCGCTACTGGAATTGCATGATAGGGACTACAAACCCGATGGAAAGCTTGTTGATGAGGTTAATCACATCATCAGCATTTTGAAAAATACCGTATCAACAACAGAAAGCCCTGAAGCGCATAAAAATACCATAATAGCGGTTGATGACGAGGACAGCCCCGAGATACTGGATAATTCCACAAAGTACAGCAAAAGTTCCGGCTCCGGCATAGTTGCACAGGATATCCTGATTTATTATCTGGACAATGAGACAACTGCACCTGAACTGCTGCTGCAAAACCTGATGAGTTATGGATTCAAATCCAGACATTTTCGTACCCTGGCTGAATTGCTTGGCGCTGTACAGGATAAAAAACCCAGCCTGGTTATCATGGATTTAATGATGCCCGATGTCAGGCTGGAAGATATCTTTGAGATAGCCCGCAGCTTTGTAGAGCGCGGCATTAAAGTATTTATTTTTTCAGGTAAAGATGATTTTAACAGCCGCCTCCACTCAGTTCGTGCGGGCATTCATTCCTATGTCACCAAACCTGCAGATATACCTTCATTGGTCGGTATGATCCGCAATCACCTCAATTTAAACATCAATAAACCCACCCATATTTTAATTGTTGACGACCAGATTTCTGTTGCAAAGTTCTATGCGGCCATTCTTGAACAGTCAGGAATGAAAGTGACTATAGAAATCAATCCTTATGAGGTCTTAACTGTTCTGCAAGCCAGTATGCCGGATTTGCTGTTACTGGATCTAAATATGCCCAATGTAAACGGCGATGAGCTGGCAGCAGTGATTCGCCAGCGGGAACAGTTTCAAACCATTCCCATTTTATTTTTATCAGCCAGCGCACATCCGGACAAAAAAACTGACCTCCTTGAAATTGGTTCTGATGATCTGCTTTTTAAGGGTATGCCACCCGACGAGCTTGTGCGACATGTAAAAAGCCGCGTAGACCGCGCTAAAATTCTTACCGCAATGATGTATCAGGACAGCCTGACAGGCTTGCTCAACCATGCACAAATTCAGTTGGCTGCTGAAAGGGTATTTATGCAGTCAAAACGAAATAAATCTGTATTTACAATCGCGATGATTGATATTGATAAATTTAAGGCAGTGAATGACGTACATGGCCATTTAAGCGGTGACAACGTCATTAAGGCGCTTGCCCAACTGTTACAGCAACGACTGCGTATCACCGACTATATAGGCCGTTTCGGAGGTGAAGAATTTTTATTGATTATGCCGGATATGAATATCCATGACGCAGGTAATCTTATTAACAGCCTGCGAAAAGCCTTTGCGTTAATTGATTTTAAGGAAAACGGCATTTCATTTAATGTCAGTTTCAGTGCCGGTATTGCAGAAAATACTGGATCAGTAAATTTTATGGAGCAAATCAAAGCTGCCGACGAAGCATTATATAAAGCAAAAGAACGCGGCAGGAATATGGTATGCGCAAGTCTTGCAACTGACCCTTATTAAAACAAGACAAGGCTCGCAAGTAATCTACGACAAGCGGCGCTGTATGTATGCAGCCACACTTCCCGGTGAACAGAGCGGCGGATGAGAGTTATCTGATAGTGACACGAATTTTGTTTCCCGGTTGGATAATGTTCACCGACTCCGTCAGTTTCTGAATAAGGTGCCCGCCCCTGCCAGAATATTTCAGCACATTATTCATAGCCTCTTTAAATTTATAACCCCTGCCGCTGTCTTCTACCTCAATCAAGAAATATCCGCCTGCCTGGTCGGGCATCCAGGCAATAAATAAACTCACAAAATCGTTGTCTGTCAGCTGCTTGAGACCTTCTTCGCGCTCATAAAAGTACTGGCTAAAACCATCAGGGTTTTCTTTAATAGCGGATGATAAACCCAGGACGCCGTGATCCAGTGCATTGCTGACCATTTCTGACACAACCGCAAATATTTTTTGGCAAAGCTGCTGATCAACGCCTATTTGCTGCAAAAAATAATTGCAAAGTGGTGGGATTTCACAATTTTCTAGCTGGCGCCCTGATAATTTAAGACGCCATTCAACAGGGTGATCAATAACGCCTTGATTGGGCAACTGGATAACACCCGCGGTTTCACTAAAGTCATTTAAAGCCAGGGACGGCTCAATAACACATGCAGATATATCATCGGCGTAATCTGTAGATCCTGCATGCAGCATTAACTGCTGTGATAGTTCTGCAAGTAAATCAATCGGTTGTTGCTTGAGAATATCAATGACTTTTGTCTCCGAAAAAGCGTTCCTCTGTATGTTTTCCTGTTCAACCAGGCCGTCGCTATAGGCAAAAATAAAACCTGCTTCAGGCAAATCAATGGTGGTGACACTTGCGTCAAACCGGTCTTCGCCTAAAATCCCGAGCGCCATATGCATTGAATCGAATCTATGCATAATATTTCCGCCGTTTACCCAAAATACAGAGGGCATACCACCATTCCAAATACTCAACTCCCGCCGAAACGGATTTATTTCAACCACAATGGCAGCAACAAATCTATCAGCCGGTGTGTCAGTCACCAGCTTCCTGTTAATTTCTGTCACCACTTTTTGAACATGAAAACCTTTGGAAACCATACTGTTAAAAATCGTTACCACAGGCATGATGGTAATCGCCGCCGACAGGCCGTGGCCGGTGGCGTCTGCCAGAATAAGGTACAAATTTCCACCGGGAGATTTTTTTACCAGCATCATATCGCCGCTGAATGCGGCAAAAGATTTCAACCAAACGTGCACACCGTCATATGCGTATGAATTCTGCCGCAGTAAATACTCATAGGTAAATTTTGCCACTTGCTCTTCGCGCTCGGCTTCTGCCTTGAATGCTTCCAACTCATCATTCTGCGATTTAATTAAGCGTTGCATACTGACAGATTTGATCAGCGCTTCAACCTTCAACGCAAGCAGCGATAAATTAACCGGTTTGATCAAATAATCATTTACACCGCCAGAGAAACACGCTTCGAGAAATGCAGGCTCTTCGTTAATACTTATCATAATAACGGGGGGAAGACGAAGATAAGTTACTACTGCTTCAGGCTGCAATAAATCCATACCAACGCCGTCTTCCAGCTGGTAGTCCAGCAGGATTAAATCAACAGCTGTGTTTTTTTGCAAAATAGCTTTAGCTGCTTTAATACTATGGGCGGCTGAGGTTTGCAGACCTTTGGATTCTAAAAAGCTGCAAAACAAACTATTGAGTATGACGTCATCGTCAACAACGAGAATGTGTGATGGATTTTGATCGGTAATCGGCATAACAGCAATTACATAAATTCAAATATCTTTTGCATGTTAGCCACTTTTAAAATTTCATTCGTTGAACCTCGAGCACCTTTTATTTTTACTTTTTTGTGCTCTTCCGACGCTTTTTTCTGCAATAGTACCATCATCCCCAATGCTGATGAGTCAAGATACTCAACCTGTGAAAAATCCAGGATCACTTCCTTACAGGCCGGATTATCCAACAGAGGAACATATTGATCAGAAAACTGACGATGAAAAGAGTAATCAAATCGATTAGGTAAACGAATCACTTCTAAGTCAGACATATACAATTCTCTATTTGATATCGATTAACTTTTGCAGATTAGCGAGCAACAGGACTTCTTTCAGGACGGGCTTACAATGGATTATGGAAATAGCCGACGAACTGCCCAAGGTTTTTTTATGGGCCATAACCAGCAGGCCTATACCTGCACTGTCGATATAATCCATATTAAAAAAATCCAGGATAATGGCTTGTGCTTCTGCATGTAAACCGGCGTTGACTTTCGTATTAAATTCTTCACTGGCACTATAATCAAATCGCTTTGGCATTTTTATAATATGCGGCATGACAGCTTCCTTTTCAGATTAGGTTTATAAAAGCTATATCTCATTTTTGCATCGCATTACTTAAACGGGTTTATGCACTGAAACCCGATAAGCGGGATATCTCACTAAAATCAGGTTCGCGTGGAATATCTTGCATTAAGCCTAGCAGGGAATTCCAGGAGCGTTGAAGCCAGATTATTGGACAGCCAAATGGCGCTTAAATAATTATTTAAAAATCGCCATAAAAAAACCGGAGCTTTCAGGTTCCGGTTTTTTTATGGCGCGTATTTTTTATTGTACTTGCAGCTCTCGCTCTTCAATTTTAGCTTGCCATATCTTTGGCCCGGTAATATGGACAGATTCGCCACGGGAATCTACTGCTACGGTCACTGGCATGTCCTTTACGTCAAACTCATAGATGGCTTCCATTCCCAATTCCGGAAAACCGAGTACCTTGGCAGATTTAATAGCTTGCGCTACCAGATAAGCTGCGCCACCAACAGCCATAAGATAAACCGATTTATTGTCCCGAATCGCCTCAATAGCGGCGGGACCACGTTCCGATTTACCGATCATGCCCAGCAGGCCGGTCTGTTCCAGCATAGTGCGGGTGAATTTATCCATACGTGTTGCCGTTGTGGGGCCTGCCGGACCGACTACTTCGTCACGGATTGGGTCAACGGGGCCCACATAGTAAATAAAACGACCTTTCATACTCACCGGTAATGGTTCGCCTTTGGCAAGCAGGTCCGTCATTTTTTTATGGGCGGCATCGCGGCCGGTCAGCATCTTGCCGCTGAGCAATATGGTCTCGCCGGTTTTCCATTCCTGTACGTCCTCCGGTTTAAGGGTATCCAGATTGACACGGCGTACATCCGCGCCTGTTTCCCAGGTAATTTCCGGCCAGTCTGCTATGGATGGCGGCGTCTGGAAAGATGGGCCAGAACCATCCAGCACAAAGTGTGCGTGGCGAGTAGCTGCACAGTTGGGAATAATGGCAATCGCTTTGTTAGCCGCGTGGGTTGGATAATCTTTTACTTTGACATCCAACACAGTCGTCAACCCACCCAAACCCTGTGCACCTATGCCAAGGCGGTTTACTTTATCGTAGAGTTCAATTCGCAATTCTTCCGAACGATTGTTGGCGCCACGAGCTTGCAACTCCTGGATATCCACGGGTTCCAGCAGGGCCTCCTTAGCAAGCAACATGGCTTTTTCTGCCGTACCGCCAATACCGATACCAAGCATACCCGGCGGGCACCAACCTGCGCCCATTTCCGGTACAACTTTCAGTACCCAGTCCACTACTGAATCAGAGGGGTTTAACATGGCGAATTTGGTCTTGGCTTCTGAACCGCCACCTTTGGCTGCAACATGAACGTCCACTGTGTTACCTGGAACAATGTTGTAATGGATGATGGCAGGCGTATTGTCGCCGGTATTTTTACGAGTGCCGTCAGGATCAGCCAAAATAGATGCCCGTAAAACATTGTCAGGGTTCATATAAGCGCGGCGCACGCCTTCGTTGACCATGTCGGTCAGGCTCATGTGTGCATCCCATTGCACATCCATGCCCACAGTGACAAAGACAGTCACGATTCCCGTGTCCTGGCAAATAGGGCGATGGCCCATGGCACACATACGTGAATTAATCAGGATTTGCGCCATGGCATCTTTAGCAGCCTTATTCTCTTCGCGCTCGTAAGCTTGATGGACAGCCTGGATAAAATCTACAGGATGATAGTAGGAAATAAATTGCAGCGCATCGGCAACGCTGTCGATCAGGTCTTGCTGGCGGATCACGGTAGGCATGGGAGTTTCTCTCTTAAATTGTTGGTAATGATGTAGCACTTCATTACAACACTAAAAGTTAAGAAGGGAGTCGTCATCCCATCGGAATTCAATGCCCTTAACCAAAACGATTAAGTGACTGGATTTCCGATGGGATGACGACTCCCTTCTTAACTACATTAATTCTTAATATTCAGCTGCTGCTTAATCTGCAACAAATCGCGGTTAATGGTACGGCGATTGTCATCAATGGCATCAATGGCTTCTTCAGTTTTGGTAATACGCGCCGCCAAGCCTTCTGCACTTTTTACCTGGTTCAACATGGCGCTTACGCTTGCGGCAACATCAGCAATTTTCTTACGTTGTTCCGCCAGGTTTTTATCAAGACTGTCAAAGCGCTGGGCAACGTCATCCAGGCTGGCCTTGTGCGACAGCGAATCTTGTTTCAATGAATTGGTATCGCTCTTTAAAGTATTGATTTCAGACTTGGCGCCATCCAGGTTTTTACCCAAGGCCGCCAATCTGTTTTCGTGATCTGAAGTCAGTTTGCGCACAACTTCTTGCAACTTCTTAAGGTCGCTATCCACTTTTTGCAGGTTGATTTGCAAAGCCCCGACCGATTGCGTGGAGTTGGTAGATGTTACATCCAGCTGGCTTTCCAACTGGGCGATACGCGCAGCATCTTTTTCAAGTTTGGCCTGGGTTTCAGTGAGCATCCACCCCAAAAAGCCCGCGCCGACCACACCAATTAAAGCAATTACCAAAGCCACTGCGGGCAAATTGCCCGGAGCAGGTGCTGCGGCATAAGAACCGGAGCGGGAATCCTCATAAGCAACGCTCGAACGACGAGGCAGATCATCGCGCTCATTTGTGCCGTTACCAGTTAATGTTGGTTCTCTGCGTTCCATAATGCTATCTACCTAAAGCTGAACAAGTGAAATGAGCGAATATTTTATAGTAGCGACCCTGACAAACATAGGGTGATTTGAAGGGTTCCCTGGCCCCCAAAAGCAAAACGGGCCAAAAGACCCGTTTTTTCAACACATAACTGCAAACCATTACTTGGCGTAGTTCGTATTTACAAATTCCCAGTTTACCAGCGACCAGAAAGCATTCAGGTACGTCGGGCGCGCATTGCGATAGTCAATGTAGTAGGCATGCTCCCATAAATCGACGGTCAGGATTGGGGTTACTGAACTGTCCGTCAAGGGTGTTGCCGCATTGCTGGTATTAACAATAGCCACAGAACCGTCAGCTTTTTTAACCAACCAGGTCCAGCTCGAACCGAAGTTATTGATAGCTGAGTTAGTGAACTCTTCTTTGAATTTGTCGAACGAACCAAAGGCTTTGTTGATAGCTTCTGCAACAGCACCGGTGGCTGCACCGCCGCCATTGGGGCTCAGGCAGTGCCAATAAAAAGTGTGGTTCCAGACTTGCGCAGCGTTGTTAAATACACCGCCAGAAGATGTCTTGATAATATCTTCCAGGCTTTTGCCTTCAAATTCAGTACCTGGAATCAAACCATTCAACTTATCAACATAAGTCTTGTGGTGCTTGCCATGGTGGTATTCGAGGGTTTCAACAGAGATATGGGGAACAAGCGCATCTTTTGCGTAAGGTAATGCTGGTAATTCGAATGCCATGAGGATTCTCCTAATTCACGGTTGTGGAAAGTCTTTCTATGCGGTACGGATTGTATGACAGATTCAGTGTGGGACGTAACCCGAAATTATTTATCAGCCCGATAGTTTTTTTAGGATGGAATACTATTTTTTCCCGTCTTGAAAACACAAAGGGCGCGATAATTCGCGCCCTTGTCTGGTGCATGGCTTAGAAACCGCCCATGCCCCCCATACCACCGCCCATGCCGCCCATATCAGGTACGGCTGGCTTATCTTCCGGCAAGTCAGCAACCATGGCTTCGGTAGTGATCATAAGGCCAGCGATAGAGCCGGCAGCCTGCAACGCTGAACGGGTTACCTTAGCGGGGTCGAGGATACCCATTTCAATCATATCGCCATAAACGCTGGTTGCCGCGTTGTAGCCGAAGTTACCTGTGCCTTTCTTAACCTGGTCGGCAACAACCGAAGGCTCATCGCCAGCGTTGGCAACGATTTGACGCAGCGGTGCTTCCATCGCACGGCGTGCAATAGCGATACCAGCGTTTTGGTCTTCATTGTCGCCTTTCAGATCAGCAATCGCTGCAACAGCACGCAACAGCGCAGTACCACCGCCAGGCACCACACCTTCTTCTACTGCTGCACGGGTAGCATGCAGAGCATCTTCAACGCGGGCTTTCTTCTCTTTCATTTCCATTTCAGTGGCTGCACCCACTTTAATTACCGCAACACCGCCAGCTAATTTAGCAACGCGCTCTTGCAGTTTTTCACGGTCGTAATCAGAAGTGGTTTCTTCGATTTGGACACGAATTTGGGCAACACGGGTTTTGATTTCTTCTGCGTTACCGGCACCGTCCACAATAGTGGTATTTTCTTTGTTCAGGGTTACGCGTTTGGCAGTACCCAAATGCTCAACAGTTGCAGACTCCAGATCCAAACCGACCTCTTCGGAAATCACCGTAGCACCAGTCAATACCGCGATATCCTGCAACATGGCTTTACGGCGGTCACCGAAACCGGGCGCCTTACAGGCAGCGACTTTTACGATACCGCGGATGTTATTTACAACCAGGGTCGCCAGTGCTTCGCCTTCTACATCTTCAGCAATAATGATCAACGGCTTGCCAGATTTGGCTACACCTTCCAACACAGGCAGTAGCTCGCGAATGTTGGAGATTTTCTTGTCGACCAGCAGCAGGTACGGGTGATCGTGCTCAACACTCATGCTGTCCTGATTGTTGATGAAGTAAGGAGACAGGTAGCCACGATCAAACTGCATACCCTCCACTACGTCCAACTCATTATCGAGACTGGTACCCTCTTCAACGGTAATAACACCTTCTTTACCGACTTTATCCATGGCCTGCGCAATCAAATCACCCACAGAAGTATCGCTGTTTGCCGAAATACTACCCACTTGCGCAATAGATTTGCTGTCTGCACATGGTTGGGAAATAGATTTAACGTGGGCAACAGCGGCGGTAATAGCTTTGTCGATACCGCGCTTCAAATCCATTGGGTTCATACCTGCTGCAACAGATTTTAAACCTTCGTTTACGATGGCTTGTGCAAGTACAGTCGCCGTAGTCGTACCATCACCGGCATCGTCAGACGCGCGTGAGGCAACTTCTTTCAGCATTTGTGCGCCCATATTTTCAAACTTGTCTTTCAGGCTGATTTCTTTGGCAACCGATACACCGTCTTTAGTCACGGTAGGTGCGCCGAAAGATTTTTCCAGCACCACGTTACGGCCTTTCGGGCCGAGGGTCGCTTTAACAGCATCAGCCAGAATATTCACACCAACCAGCATACGTTGACGGGCGCTATCGCCAAATTTAACTTCTTTTGCAGACATGATTTATACCTTCCAAAATTCTAATATTCATATTTTCGTCATTCCCGCAGGGGACCCAGCGTCTTTAAATAAGTTAAAGGCCACTGGATGCCTTACAGGCATGACGGTAGTCAAAGAATGCGATTAAACCGCTCTTGATTTAAACCAGTACAGCTTTGATATCGCTCTCGTTCAAAATGACCAATTCTTCGCCTTCGATAGTAATAGTGTCGCTGCCGGCGTATTTGCCGAATACAACCACGTCACCCACTTTTACATCCAAAGGACGCAACTCACCGCTCGCCAATACGCGGCCATTGCCGACAGCAATGACTTCGCCCTGGTTGGGCTTCTCTTTGGCAGCGCCTGAAAGGATGATGCCACCAGCAGTTTTGGTTTCTTCTTCTTTGCGGCGAACCACAACACGATCATGCAACGGACGAATTTTCATAGACACAAGTCTCCTAAACTAGCGTTATTAGCAAAAACCGAGAAATACCTCAGAATTGGGTAGTCTCAGGATTGGGTAAATAGTGACGATTTTGAACACTTCAAGACCGCCAAAAAAACGAGCCGGACGACAACTCGCTATGGGGTGAACAGCAGATGGGGCTGGGATGAGAAATTTCAACTGCCCTTCAAAAATATTTATGCCTGGCACTAACCGGATGCCGACGTGTGTACCCAGGAAGGCACAGGCGGTATGTGACCGGCAATCATAGGATTAAAGGGCTAAGAACACAGGAGCTAGGGCTTATCTTTCGATGATTCCGTACCGCCGGAAGCGCCCGGCAAGCTGCGCTCTCCAGGGGATTTTTCCTCAACACGGGTATTACCGTCATGCTCATATACATTGCCGCCTGCATCATCGTTCGTACCAGGACGACCGAAACCGCCCATTCCAAAACCACCCCCAAAACCGCGACCGCCGAAGTTACCGGCAGAAAATCCCTGGAACTGACCGTTTTTTGAGAGATGACGGGCAAATGCCTTGCGTATAAACGGCAATAGAATCAGTAACGCAACTATATCGCTGACAAAGCCGGGAATAATCAGCAGGATACCCGCAAAAGCTTTAACTATTCCCTCTGCAATGGGTCCGAGGGGTGATTGCGCGGATTGCGCCGCCTGGTTGGCTTTGACCATGGCGTTGATTCCCTGGGCTCGCATCAACTGCAAACCAAAGATAAAGCCTGCCACCAGTAATACCAGGGTTGCCAGGACACCGACGGATTCGCTCATTTTGATGATTGACCAAATTTCAACAAACAGGAGCACCAAAAACCATAACAAACCTAAACGCATAATCGTTTCCTCACCGGTGAAGGATGACATAGTACCACTTATAACGCCCGGTACCTGTCCGCAGTGCTAATAAGCGATGCTCCAATTACCACATGGCGAGCGAGTGACAATAGGTGACAGTTGCAATAACCATGACAAGTGTTGCACCCTACCCTTTACAGACTCGCCTGAGACTTACCAACGCACAGGTAAGGGTCAAATCGATACATATTAATTGTTCGCTTGCAAAGCCCTGTGGACCTTAAGGCCTATATGCTGTTTACCCAACAACAACGCAAAGAAGCCATTTACCTGGCACTTTCGCAAATCCCCAAAGGCAACGTCATTACCTACGGTAACCTGGCTCAACTTGCTGGTGTGCCCAGGGGCGCACGGCTGGTCGGAAGGCTGATGTGCGAATTACCCGACAAAAGCCGCCTGCCATGGCATCGTGTGATCAATGCACAGGGGAAAATATCCATGCCCATAGGCTCTGATGCCTATAACGAACAGGTTCGACGTTTAGAGAAGGAAGGTGTGGTTTTTCACAATGGAAAAATTAAATTATCGGTTTACGGTTACACTATGAACCCGGCCATTAAATAGGTCTTCCTAAACTATTTTTTAATGGTTATCTCTGTGTGGTTATTGATCCGACAATATTCAGTACCGGATTAATAATTGACCCTCACTACTGATCCAGACTTATATGACAGCATCTATCCACACTACCGACAATACTGATAACTACCAAGGCTGGCGAGGTATTAAACGCGCCTTTGCCACCCCTTCTGCACTAACCATGCTGTTTTTAGGACTGGGTTCCGGTCTGCCGTTTTTATTGGTGGGCTACACACTTTCCACCTGGCTGCGTGATACGGGCGTAGCGCTCAGCGCAATTGGTTTAGTAAGTTACGCCAGTTTTTTTTATGTGCTCAAATTTTTATGGGCACCCTTGATTGACCGCTACCCGCTGCCATTTCTCGGACGCCGCAAAGGCTGGCTGGTGACATCCCAAATCCTATTAATTTTTGCCCTAGCCAGCATGGCGATTATAGGACCAGGTTCGTCACTAATTACGTTTACATTCCTTGTGGGCTTAACAGCGTTTGCCGGTGCAACTCAAGATACAGTAGTAGATGCCTATCGTATCGAAATCGCTCCCGTTGAATCGCAAGCTGCGCTCGCTGCAACCTATATTCTAGGTTATCGCCTGGGGCTGATTTTGTCCGGGGCCATAGCGCTTTATCTGGCAGAACTGTTCGGCTGGACCAATGCTTATTTGATAATGGCGGCCTGCATTCTTTTACCGCTTGTGGCGGTGCTTCTGTCAAAAGAACCCAACCCTGAAAGGGTATTAAGGGTGCGGGAAATTCGCATCCAGGACGCATTTATAAAACCTTTTCAGGAGTTTTTTTCACGCAACGGTGCAGCGCTCGCGCTGGCACTTTTGGCGTTTGTCGGATTGTTTAAGTTACCAGATCAAATGATCGGCGTATTAGCCGGCCCCTTCTATCTGGATTCCGGTTTTACCAAAGCGGATATAGCCACAGTTTCCAAACTCTATGGTGTATGGATTGGTATTGCAGGCGCGTTTTTGGGCGGTGTTTGCGTTGCGGCATTCAACATCAAACCTATGCTGGTGATAGCCGCTATTGCGGTTTCAATCTCTAACCTTGCCTATTTATTAATGGCCATTCACCCTGCTGAACAATGGGCGTTTTTTGCAACGATTAGTGCCGATAATTTGTCCCAGGGCTTTGCGGGTGTGGTGTTGGTAGCATTTATGTCCAGCCTGACAGACCGAAATTTTACCGCAACACAATATGCACTCCTGGCATCACTGGCAAATTTACCGGGCAAATTTATCGGTGGGGTATCTGGTTATATTGTAGAGGCGACCAGCTATCAGGCGTTTTTTATCCTGAGTACATTGTCGGTGATACCAACCCTGTTATTGCTAGCGTGGCTGTGGAATAAAACCCACACTAAATAATTTTAATATCCCTCACCTTCCGGGAGCAGCGCTGGGTGAGGGAATTTAAATTTTTAATCGCGGAAATTCGTATATTGCAAAGGTATTTCAATATCTGCCGCACGCAACATGGCAATACACTCCTGCAAATCGTCGCGTTTCTTTCCGGTAATACGCACTTGCTCCCCCTGGATGGAAGCCTGCACTTTCAGCTTTTGATCCTTAATCATTTTGACAATCTTTTTCGCCAGTTCGCTCTCAACACCCGTGCGAACAAGGATATCTCTTTTCACTTGTTTACCGGCAGTCTGTACTTTTTTAACCTCAAGGCAAGAAATACCAATACCATTTTTATGCAGTGAACTTCTTAGAGAATCCAACATAGCATCGAGCTGGTACTCATTGTCTGCCGTGATTGTAATTTCATATTCCTTGCGATCAAACTTCGCATCTACACCTTTGAAATCGTAACGACTGATAATCACTTTACTCGCCTGGTCGACGGCATTGGTCAGTGCGTGTTTATCGACTTCTGAAACCACATCAAATGATGGCATTTTTATACCTCTGCAAATATAGAAATTAAATAGAAACTTTTGTATGGATACTCTTGCAGAATAAGTCCCGTTTGGGGTGAACGCTCTTGTATGTATGATCTGAAAACACATCCATACTTTGCTCTGCTGCACACCATCCATGACTTGCCGAATTTCAGATCATAAAACGGTACTTAATGTGCATGGGTAATTAAAGTTCTCAAATAAATAAAGTAGCGAAAGCTATGGCACCGACCCAAAACAATAGGGAACGCGAATACAAAGGTACGCTGGATTTTACCAAGGCAAAAGAATAGGCAGGCTCTGCCTGGGGGCTGAGCGTTATACCCACCAGGTCTTCAATCACTTCTTGTGCGGTCTCTTCTGCCTCCTGCTCCGCTTCTGCGCGCTCCTCAGCGATTTCTTCTATTTCGTCAGGCGTTATAAATTTTTCATCCAATACAGGCGTAACATACAAGTCTGTAGGAGCACCCAATGCTGCGCGCAAACTGTTATTTAAAATGGCCATAGAGGAGTTTTCAGAGTCCAGCAAACTATGGCGTAAAGGATTGCTATCAAAATTACCCACGAATGCCCAGGTTAATCCCATCAGGCGAACCGCTGGAAATTCAATTAACCACAACCACTTATCGGCCAACAAAGCCTCATCTGATCCAGGCACTGTATGTTCGCGATAAATAGCACTCAAGCGATACAAGAGCGCACCCAAAGCGCCAGCAATCACAAACCAGAATAAGACCGCAAAAGTACGCTCAAACCCGCGATAGCTGATCACGCGCAGCGCCTGGGTGTGCAAACCCTTCCAGTCAGCAACAAAGTCGGTCGTAATATCATTGGCAGCATGACCGCACATATCGTCAACTAATTTGCTTGCAGCCACCGTGTCACCGCGGCTTGCGGTCTCTATATAAGCATTGACTTCGGCTAGAAAATCACCGCGCCCCAAGCTATATAACAATACCGGAACATATAAGAAGAATAAAAAATTAGCAGACAGGAAATAGACGATTGCCCATATGCACGCCATCACCGCCAGCAGGGGGAGCACTAACGCAAGCACCATAGGCAAGAGTGGCAATGAAGTAGCCGCAGGCAATTTACGCAGGCGGTGTATAAGCCAGACAAACCAGCCATCGCGCTGTAAAAGAGTGGCAGTGGTATTTGACCAATAGAGGATACCCAGCACCACTACTAAACTTAAAAAAATCATACAGGTTTCTCGTTGTTAACCGCGGTAAAAATCAGCATTCATCTAACAATGCGCGATAGCGAGCCCAATCAAAAGCATCGCCCGGATCTGTTTTGCGCCCTGGTGCAATCTCACTATGCCCTACAATACGGTCGAGCTTAATCGCAGGATATACCGCTAAAATCAGTCGGCTGACGCGCGCCAATGCATCATATTGGGCATCAGTGTAAGCAATATTATCGCAACCTTCCAACTCAATGCCGATACTGTAGTCATTGCAGTTATCAACGCCCTGAAAAGAAGACGCGCCTGCGTGCCACGCACGCCGGTCAAAAGAGACAAATTGCGTAACCCGCCCCTTGCGCTCAATAAACAGGTGCGCAGAGACCTGAAGGCCCGCAATCGTTTGAAAATAAGGATGTCGCGAAGGATCTAGCTGATTAGTGAAAAAGTCTGTGACATAGCCAGTACCAAACTGGCCAGGCGGCAAGCTGATGTTATGGATAACAAGGAGGCTAATGGGCTGGCCTTGCGGGCGCTGGTTGGCATTGGGTGAGAGGCAGGGGATTGCGTTAGTTAAAAAACCGTCCTTAATACCGCTATCACCTGATGCATCATCATATAAAACCACCGATCTTCCTGCCTTAGGCCGCTTCGGGTACAGCGCCCACTTTTATTGATTTGTCTTATAAAGTGGGCATCATAAACCGAAGCTCAGGGGTTTGCATCCCTGGTCACCCGTCAGCGGTTACTGCGGAGATTGCCGATCACCGCCTCAAGTGCACGATCAAACAACATTCCGTCATCAAGTACCTGCAAACGACCCGATTTCAATGCCATCGCCAGGCTCATACGGGTTTCTTCTGCAACCTTAACACCGGACCGGTTCACAAAAATATATTTACCGGTAGCGCGGATAATAGCCGCCAAACGGCTGCGGAATTTTTGACCGTCTTCGCTTTGCATTTCAAACCAACTGCCTTGGGTAAGGTTACCTACCAATGCCAGATGCTGGTCTCCCTCGGGCAAACTATCGGTATTTACCGGCTCAATAGGCTCATCGCTTACCACTACGAAGGTCTCAAGCGACTCCAGGGTAGCACCCACCGGCACCAAAGGCTCAACCGCTGCAGTTGCCACCTCTTCAAGCACCGGAATTTCTGCAATGGATTTTTCAATGGCCTGTGCCTCAGCGACTGATGACTCTGGAACAACCTCAGCGGCTAAAGATACAGACTCTTGAGAGTCTCTAACCTCGTCAGCCAGTTGCGCAGAGGCGGCTGGTTGTGAAAGAGTCACCTCACTAGCCGCATTAGCAGGTATAGGGGCATTTACATTAGGCACGGCTATATCTGCAACTTTCACATGCATTGCCACCGGTACTGGGGCATCAGCCAGCTTCACTTTTACCACTGGAGCAGTTGGTATATCGCTGATTTTCGGCACAGAACGCAGACGCGCCAGATGCAAGGCTTCCAGTTGTTTAAATAACTGTGTGGTTTCAAAGGGGCTGTAAGAAATATCCTCCAAACCTTCACGCAGTTTTTGCAGCAATTGCGGAACCAGCTTTAACAAACCCTGGCGATTCTCTTTGGACATAGGTGCGGTCAAACTCCACACCAACTGCTGTGCGGTACGTATGCCTGCTTGCCATTCGGCGCTTTCAACGCCCTGTTTTAACGAGATAATGAACAAGACATTGCCCCAGGCATCGCGCAATAATTTTTGCGCAGGCGCCGGTAAATCATGGCCCGATGTCAAACGATTCAATACCGAATCCACCTGCAAGCGGGCGCGCTCTGATTTGGCTTTACCATCTTCTGCATCAATGGTGCGCTGCTCTAAAATTTGCGCACGACGCTTATCTTTTTCAAGGAATGAACGGAAATCCGTCAGGAGGTTATTAAAGATCGTCATGTCGGTTTCAAAGTCCGACAGAATCGTCTGCACAATGCTTTCCATTTTGTTGTACAAACTGTCTTTACGCTGGCCATCGCTGTGGTAGTTAGCTTCGCTGGATTCCTGCCAACCCAAGGCGGCCATCGCCATTTCATTTAACAAGCGGCGGGCCGGATGTCCGCCTTTACTGAAAAAGGTTTTATCCGCAATAGCAACCTTAACCATAGGAATTTGCAGGCGTCCGATCAAGGCCTTCATGGGCGAAGCAAGGTTGCGGTCATCCAGGATGAAATCAAACATCATACTCACCAGGTTGATTACATCGTCATCAACCTGGTTAATGGCTTGAGGTTTTTGGTGCTCACTCGTCAATAAACTTTGCAGTAATTCCCGAATATTAATAGGCGACGCTATATTACCGCTACCACCGAAAGATGCCGGGTTTAACGTATTTTGGTGTTGCGCCAATGAAAGGATTCTAATTAAATCCTGGCTCGCAATTTCGTCACCCGCAATGCGCTCACCGGCGTTACTGCGAGAACCTAAAAGGCCACGTAAGGTATGCAATACCTGATTGGTTTGGTCATCATAAACGCCTGTATTGGCTGATGGTGCGCCCATTGTCCTGTTATCCGCTTGCGGATTAGTCCCTTCGTTTTGCAGCGACGCAGAAAGCCCCGACCCATAGTGTTCATGCGCCGCAGGTGCAACAGGGCGCTTGGCACGTGCAGTTTGTTTCAGTGAGGGTAAAATATTGGCTTCAATCAATAGCTGGTTGAGCGCTTGAAACACCCCGCCCAGTTTTGTCATTACCATATTGTCAAATAGCTTAAACAATACCAGCTTGGCTTTAACATCGATTGACAGGCTTTTTGCGGCATCGTTAAAGGCGTTGCAAATCACATCAACACCCAATGGATTATTTTTCTGGTAAACCTTAACCGGCACCAGGTGGTCTATACGCAAGGTTAAGTGCTGGATGGGTTCAGCGAATTGTTCATTGGCCTTGTTCACCATGCCTTCAATCGCAACCATTTCCTCAAGGTCATCGTTTTGTACCAAAGACAGATCATCCAGCGAAAACTCTTTAGCTTCCTGCTGCACCTCATCTCGATAAGCGTTATGGTCCAACAGTTGCGCAAAACGAATATCAATGCTGCGGAAAAATGCAGACTCCATTGTGCGCCGACGTAAACGTACCTCGCGCATGGAATCAAAGTATAAATTCTGTTCATGGTTATTATTGGCTTTGTCGGCCAATTCAAACATAGCATCATCAACCTTATCAAACAGGTCGCGCAACAACCCTTGCAACTGCTGCCGCGCCTTGTCGCGCAGTGAGTGCATTGCAGCTGGCAAACGCGCCAAAATAATTTGCGGCGGCTGCCCCGTATTACGCTCAGGGTTAAGTTGGACAACATTATTTTGTTCGGGACGGATTTGTTCTGACATGATGTTTAAACCATCAAAAAGACTTCGGTTATTCAAGTATATCCAACTAAAGTGGGTCCTCTAGGTGCAAATGCTCAAGGCGAGAGCCATATCACAAATAGGGATAAGTTGAAGATTTTCTTATATGATTTCGCAAAACTTTGAAGACTTCGTGAAACCAAGTGCTATAAAAAATCGAACTGCATCACATCAGTACAACGTCAGCACAGCGAACCTGGTTAACCCATTCATGCAACAATCAGGTATATTTGGCGCGTATATTTATCTGGATAAAGCTCCCTATGAACCCCGATTTTGCTAAAAATATCCCTCACCTTGCGCAAAGTATTCACAGCAATGTAATGGCGGCTTTACATGAAGATATAGGTCCAGGCGATATCACCGCCCTGTTAATTCCTGCTGACCAACAAGCCGAAGCGCGGATAATCACACGAGAAGATTGTATTTTTTGCGGGAAAGACTGGGCAAAGGAGGTTTTTGCCGCCATTGATGTAGACATAAACATCGAGTGGCATCTGGACGATGGTGATTTTGCTCCAGCCAACAGTACTCTTTTTAACGTGAAAGGCAGGGCGCGCAGCCTGCTCACAGGTGAACGCGCCGCATTGAATTTTGTACAAACCTTATCCGGTACCGCAACCACGAGTCGTCACTATGCAGACCTGGTAAAGCATACGCAGGTTAAACTCCTCGACACCCGAAAAACCCTACCCGGCCTCCGCGATGCCCAAAAATACGCAGTCGCTAGTGGCGGCTGCCACAACCACCGCATCGGCCTTTATGATGCCTTTCTCATCAAAGAAAACCACATAGCCGCCTGCGGCAATATTGCCGCCGCTGTCGCCAATGCGCGAATCATTGCCCCTAATAAACCTGTTGAAGTTGAAGTTGAAAGCTTCCACGAATTGGAACAAGCACTCACCGCAAATGCCGACATCATCATGCTGGACAACTTTACCTTAGAAGATATGCGCAAAGCGGTAGCTATTAATAAAGGACAAGCTAAACTTGAAGCATCAGGCAATGTTACAGAACAAACCCTGTCATTGATTGCAGAGACCGGTGTGGACTTTATTTCGATTGGGGCGCTGACGAAGCATTGTAGGGCGGTGGATTTATCGATGCGGATTATAACAACCAATTAGTATATAAAATTTGTAGATTGTCTGTATGGTAAATCACCGTTGGATTTATTGGCTTCCAAAACCAATTCGTAATAAATTAAGTGGCAGAATAAACTTACAAATTATTTTAGCCAACTCTGGCTGGCTAATTGCTGAAAAAATAATCCGAATGTTATTGGGATTGTTTATTGGGACATGGATAGCGCGTTACTTAGGACCAAATCAATATGGCGAAATTGCTTATGCTCTTGCATATATAGCCTTTTTTCAAGCAATTACATCATTGGGAATAGATGGTATCGTCATTCGTGAAATTTCTTGTGACAAAACAAATGCAGCACAAATATTAGGTACAAGTTTAATTTTACGATTAGGCGTTGGATTTACATGCTGGCTGACAGCAATATTTGGCATGGCTTGGATACATGGATGGAATAATCAGACAGTATGGATTGTAGCAATAGCCGGTAGCTGCCTCATATTTCAGGCAGCAGATACAATAGATCTGTGGTTTCAAAGTCAGAGTAAAAATCACCTTACTGTAACCGTAAAGCTATGTACATATATCTCAGCAAGTATAATTAAAATTATTTTACTAATAACTCAAGCTTCCTTGATGTCTTTTGTAATAGTAATGGCCTTTGAAGCGTTACTCTACGCCATTGGATTAATTTTTATTTATAAAAAATTTCCTTGCTCATCAAACTGGGGATTTATTTCGCCGCTAGCAGTAAGAATTATATATGAGTCCTGGCCATTCATGCTAAGCAGCTTAGCAATAATGGTATATATGCGAATTGATCAAATAATGATTAAAGAGTTTCTCAATGAGAAAGAACTAGGTATTTATGCTGCAGTTCTTCCCTTATCAACCACATGGCAAATTATTCCAATGACATTATGTGCCAGCTTTGCCCCATTTTTAGCAGCAAGAAAAAATCAAAATGAAAATGACTATCTCTTAATGTTAAGAATCATTTTTAGGACTTTCTCACTCGTAGGCTGGGTAATTTGTATACCGATCTGGTTATTTTCTGATGTAATTGTGTCAGCGCTACTTGGTGACCAATACAAGGAGGCAGGAGAAATATTAAGTATTCATATCTTCACCAACATGTTTATTGGTTTAGGGATAGCACAAAGCTTATGGGCAATAAATGAAAAAAAATCAGAAATTTTTCTCTATAAAGTAATAATTGGTGCACTTGTATGTTTAATAGGAAACTTATTATTTCTTCCAACAATTGGAATAAAAGCATCTGCATTTACGGCTGTATTATCGCAATTATTTGCAGCAGTTCTTTCCAATATTATCTGGGCACCAAATATTTTTTTAATGCAAATAAAAAGCATATTTTTCTTAAAAAAATAATAAAATATTTTATGAAAAGATACAAGGAAACCTACCATGATTAGATTTCTAGGAGATATTTACGCAATCCTCTTTGGAAGACCTTTATTTGAAAAAATTAATAAGGGGTTATTTTATCTTGCATCTAGAGGACTTGGAATAAGAAATTACACATCCAGCAGAATCTCTGGGGAAAAATATATATGCGACAAATATATACCCAAATCAGGGAAACCAATAATATTTGACGTAGGAGCAAATAAAGGAAATTGGTCGAAGAGTGTATTTGTCAACAATCCAAACTGTATAATTCATGCATTTGAACCAAATAAAGCCAATGCTAAAGAGTTAAATGAAATTGCAGACAAAGTAAAAGTAAATTTTATAGCCATAGGAGACAAAATTGGAACTATGGATATTCATGACTATAAAGGTAACGTTGGCTCCGAGCATGCAAGCTTACTGAATGGAGTAATTGAAAACATTCATCAGAAAACTTCTGAGTCGCATACAATTGATGTTACAACTTTAGATGATTATTGTATAAAAAATGATATCAAAAACATAGATTTTATAAAGATAGATACAGAAGGCTATGAATACCAAATCTTATTAGGAGCAAAAAACACATTAGAGAAAACAAAATTTTTGCAGTTTGAATTCAACGAAATGAATGTTATTTCTAGAATCTTTTTCAGAGATTTTTTTAAACTTCTATCTCAGAATTTCACATTATATAGAATTTTACCAAACGGCCTCATCAAGATAGAAAAATATTCGTCATGGCATTGTGAACAATTCACATTTCAAAACATATTAGCGGTAAATAAAAATGAATAAGATATTGGTTACCGGTGGCGCAGGTTTTTTAGGATCACATCTTTGCGACCACCTGATAAAAAGAGGAAATGACGTACTATGCGTTGATAATTTTTTTACAGGTACCAAGCAAAATATAGCGCATCTAATGCAGAACCCTTATTTTGAATTTATGCGCCACGATGTTACATTTCCGCTATATGTCGAAGTAGACCAGATATTTAATCTGGCCTGTCCTGCAAGTCCGATACACTATCAACATGACCCTGTTCAAACAACAAAAACCAGTGTACATGGAGCAATTAACATGCTGGGTCTAGCAAAGCGTATTAAGGCGAGAATTTTGCAAGCCTCAACCAGTGAAGTATATGGAGATCCAGAAGTCCATCCCCAACCAGAATCCTATTGGGGCAGAGTAAACCCTATCGGTATTCGCAGCTGCTACGATGAGGGAAAACGATGTGCAGAAACATTATTTTTTGATTATTACCGCCAACATAAACTAAATATCAAAGTAATGAGAATATTCAATACTTATGGACCACGTATGCATCCTAATGATGGTAGAGTTGTTAGTAATTTTATTGTACAAGCCTTAAAAGGAGAAAACATAACAATTTACGGCGATGGCATGCAAACAAGAAGCTTTTGCTACGTTGATGATCTAATCGATGGAATGTTGAAATTTATGGATAGCCCAGCTGAACTCGTCGGTCCAATCAACATAGGAAATCCAAAGGAATTTACAATGCTAGAGTTAGCTGAAAAAATTTTAAGTCTGACCAATAGTCGCTCTAAACTTATTTTTAATACTTTGCCATCTGATGATCCTCGGCAGCGTAAACCCGATATTGAGTTAGCCAAAACAACTTTAGATTGGCAACCCAAAATATCATTAACTGATGGACTAAAAGAAACAATTTCATATTTTAATAAACTATTGAGCAAATAACCTTATGCGAAGTCCAGTGCTGTTTTTAGTATTTAATCGTCCAGAATCGACACGTAAAGTATTTAATGCAATACGGGAAGCTCAACCACCACGATTATATATTGCAGCAGATGGACCAAGAGAAGAAAGAGTAAAAGAATTACAGTTATGCGAAGAGGTTCGGAATATCACAAGACTCGTTGATTGGCCTTGTGAAATTATCACTCTTTTTCGAGAAAAAAACCTAGGATGTAAGCTAGCAGTTTCATCAGCCATAGACTGGTTTTTTAATCATGAACTAGAAGGAATCATAATTGAAGATGATGTGTTACCTCTGCCGAGTTTTTTTTTATTTTGCGATGAACTTTTAGAGTTTTATCGGAATAATCCAAAAATAGGAATGATCAGTGGATGTAATCTAGTTTCAAATGATATAGAGCTTGCAGACAGCTATTTTTTCTCAAAACATAATCATATATGGGGGTGGGCTAGCTGGCGTCGTGCATGGCAATATTACGACGTTCACATGGAATCTTGGCCAGAATGGAAAAAAACGAGAGAGCTATCTTTTGTTTCTAAAAAAAATAAAATGTTTGAAATTTATTGGAGTGATATATTTAATCGAACTTATGAAAAGAAAATTAATACATGGGACTACCAATGGACCTATGCTTGTTGGAAAAATAATATGTTAGCCGTACTTCCCGCCAACAACCAAACATATAACTTGGGTTTTGGAGCTGACGCCACCCATACCGTTATGGAAACACCAAAGTATGTTGTTAAATCCACTCCAAAACCTATAACATTTCCGTTGATTCACCCGATTAAAATAGATGCTAATGACGACATCGACATGTTAATTAACCGAAAAATTTATGGAATAACAGTCTTTACAACCGTGATAAAAATAATTACGTCAGTACCATATGTGTTAGCTACTGTAAAAAAAGTAAAAACATGGATTTATGCAAAATAGATATTCAATGAAATGGAGTATTCAAATATCTGATATTATTTTTAATATAAAGCGCAATTAATTAGTGAATACAGAATGATGAAAATAAAAAAAGTACTGTCAAACCTAAAAAATAGAATAACACAAGAAGATTTTTTGACGACGAATGTTGCAATTGTAACAAATCCTTTTTTTATTGCCAGAAAAGGACTATATGAAAAAATTTCATTTTTCTCACCACGCATTATGGGAAATATTTTAGATTTTGGTTGTGGGTCAAAGCCTTACGAATCATTGTTCACGAAAGCAGAAAGCTATATAGGTACAGATGTTAAAATATCCGGGCATAACCATAGTAAAAGCAGAATAGATATTTTTTTTGATGGAAAGAATCTTCCATTCAAAGACAATTGCTTCGATTCTGTTGTTTGCTTCCAAGTATTAGAACATGTATTTGATGTCAATAATGTAATTTTAGAACTATACCGAGTTCTAAAACCCAATGGGACACTACTATTATCAATTCCGTGCGCATGGGATGAACACGAAATTCCATATGATTTCTTCCGATATACAAGTTATGGTATCACTAAATTATTAACCACTCATCATTTTGAAGTTATCCATTTAGAAAAAACAACAACTTATGTCCAAACAGTTTTTCAATTAATAATTACGTGTATACATAAATTATTTAATCTAAAAAACCGCACCTTAAAAGTATTTCTACAAATATTTTTAATTTTTCCATTAAATTTAGCCTCACTATTTTTCAATTTTCTACTACCTAAAAGATATGACTTTTTTTGTGACAGCGTGGTTGTTGCAAAAAAAATATAAACTTAAAATAAACCACTCTTTTTCAAAAGAAAAAATAAAAAACATTATGAAAATTAAAATAATTTCTAGATCTGATATATCTGGGGGTGCGTTTTTATCAGCGTATAGGCTACAGAGAGAGCTCATTGCACATGATATAGCAGCCACAATGAAAGTAAGAATAAAAAAAACAAATGATTGTGCTATTTTTGGCCCCTCTAACTATTTAGAATCAACAATAAATAAACTACGTCCAAAAGTAGGGGCAATTATCAACAAACTCCAATTTGAAAAAAATCTTAACCTTCACTCTGGAAACTGGTTGCCATCAAATTGGTCCAGCGAATTAAACAATTGTGATGCTGACCTAATAAATCTTCATTGGGTGGCAGGTGAAACATTATCAATAAAAGATATTGGGCGCTTAAAAAAACCTTTAATATGGACTCTTCATGACATGTGGCCGTTTTGCGGTAGTGAGCATTACTCTTTAGATAGCGAATATGCAAGCTGGCGGACAGGACACTATAAATCAAATTATTTTTTTACGAAGAAAGGAATCGATTTAGACCAAATTGTTTGGAGGCGAAAAAAGAGGTTCTGGAGAAATAAAATTCATATTATTTGCCCTAGTGCTTGGTTAGCCAGATGTGCTGGCTCTAGTGTTCTATTTCAAAATAACGAAATTTCAGTTATCCCAAACGTATTAAATACAAATATATTTCAACCACAAAATCAAAGAATATGTAGGGCTGAACTTAATCTTCCTCAAAATAGCTTAATAATTTTATTTGGAGCAATCGGAGGTGCAAAAGATTATCGAAAAGGATATGATTTAATGAAAACTGCCTTGCAACATTTGCGCTACCAGCTTCAGATAAATGATATTCAATGTATTGTCTTTGGCCAAAAAGCTCCAAGAAATGTAGATGAATTGCCATTTCCAACAGTATGGATAGACCACATTAATGACGATCATAAACTGGCTAAACTATATAGTGCTGCTAATGTAATGATTGTACCTTCACGACAAGAAAACCTACCACAAACTGCGACAGAAGCACAATCATGCGGATGTCCCGTAGTAGCCTTTGATTGTTCAGGTCTTCCTGATGCAGTTGTTCATCTTAAAACAGGTTATTTAGCGAAACCTTATGATATTTATGATTTAGCACAAGGTATTAAATGGATATTGAATAATAAGCACATTCAAGATTTCTTAAGCGATAAAGCTCGCCAACGAGCTTTATCGTTATGGTCTCCACAAGTAGTAATCCCGCAATATATAAATACGTACCAAAATGTTATTGAGACGCATAAATTATGAAAAAAGCATTAATAACAGGCATTACCGGTCAAGATGGGTCTTATCTTACCGAATTATTATTAGAAAAGGGTTATGAAGTACATGGCATAAAGCGACGCTCATCTTCATTCAACACACAAAGAATAGACCACTTATACCAAGATCCTCATGTAGAAAATACGAGGCTCAAACTTCATTATGGTGACCTTACTGATTCATCCAATCTCATTAGGATTATGCAGGAGATACAACCGGACGAGGTGTATAATTTAGGTGCTCAAAGTCATGTATCAGTTAGTTTTGAATCTCCCGAATACACCGCTGACGTAGATGCTTTAGGCACCTTACGACTTTTGGAAGCGATTCGATTTTTAGGCCTTGAAAAAAAGACCCGTTTTTATCAGGCATCAACTTCTGAGCTTTATGGACTTGTCCAAGAGATACCACAGCATGAATCAACACCATTTCATCCAAGAAGCCCTTATGGTGTAGCAAAACTCTATGCATATTGGATTACTGTTAATTATCGAGAAGCCTACGGTATTTATGCCTGCAACGGTATTTTATTTAATCACGAATCCCCAAGAAGAGGTGAAACCTTCGTCACTCGAAAAGTAACCCGTGGCTTAGCCAATATCGCACAAGGATTAGAGAAATGCCTATACCTTGGCAATATAGATGCATTACGTGACTGGGGGCATGCGCGTGATTATGTAGAAATGCAATGGTTGATGCTACAACAATCGCAACCAGAAGATTTTGTCATTGCGACAGGTACTCAATTCAGTGTACGTGAGTTTATTTTACGCGCTGCCCAACAGCTCGGCATTACAATCTCTTTTGAAGGGAACGGGGTAAATGAAAAAGGTATTGTGGTAGCAATCAAAGGTAATAATGCTCCCAATCTCAAACCTGGCGACATAATTATTGCCATTGATCCAAATTATTTTCGTCCTGCAGAAGTGGAAACACTTTTAGGAGATGCAAGTAAGGCTAAAAATAAACTCGGTTGGACTCCGAAAATCACAATCAATGAATTAATTAATGAAATGGTTAATCATGATCTAATAGATGCAAAAAGAAATGCATTATTAAAATCTCATGGCTATTCAGCTAACCTTTCACGCGAAAATTAATACAAGAGAAACACATGAAACGACCCATTGTGTTTGTAGCTGGCCATCGGGGAATGGTAGGGTCTGCTATTGTAAGAGAGTTAGAATATCGCAATGATTGCGATATTCTAACTAAAACAAGAGATCAATTAAATCTCTGTGATCAATCTGCTTCACTAGATTTTTTTTCTGAACATAAGATTGATCAAATTTATTTAGCTGCAGCTAAAGTTGGAGGTATTTTAGCTAACGATACCTATCCCGCAGATTTCATCTTTGAGAATTTACAGATTCAAAATAATATCATAGGTTGTGCAAATCAATTCGGAATAGAAAAATTATTATTTTTAGGATCCTCTTGTATTTATCCTTATGCGGCACCACAGCCAATAAAAGAGGAGTATTTATTAACCGGCCCACTAGAAAAAACCAATGAACCTTATGCAATTGCAAAAATTGCTGGCATAAAATTATGTGAGTCGTTAAATCGACAATATAATCGACAATATAGAAGCCTTATGCCAACAAATTTATATGGCCCAGGTGATAATTATCATCCAGAAAACAGCCATGTCATACCCGCATTATTACACAGGTTTCATGAAGCCAAAATACAAAATTTTCCTAGTGTAACTATTTGGGGCACAGGTACACCACGACGTGAATTTCTTCACGTTGACGATTTGGCTAAAGCAGCAATACATGTTCAAAACTTACCGCAAAAAGAATGGTTATCTATTACTACACCTATGTCATCTCATCTAAATGTAGGCGTGGGAACAGATATTCGAATAGATGAATTGGCAAAACTTATAGCAAATATTGTTGGCTTTACGGGAAAAATTGAATTCAATACTAATATGCCAGATGGTACACCAAGAAAAATGTTATCACTTGATAAAATAGCTTCAACTGGATGGACTCCAATGATTAATTTGCGAGAAGGACTACATAGCACCTATAAAGCCTATCAGCATACACTCGCTAATTCAGAACTACAGCAATGAAAATTGTCTTTTTATGCAAAAGAGCACCTCAAAATCGTGATCTTTATAAAAGACCTTATGGTAGGTTTTTTCACATGCCAAGCTTTCTTGCTCGCGCAGGCCTCCAAGTAACCTTAATTCTTGTTGATTACACTGAAAATAAAGAACTATCAACAAAAATGGATGAATTTACATTACATATTGTTCCTCTCAATAAATTAAATCCATTTTCTACTGTAAGTAAGATTGAAAAAATTGTCACCAACATAGCGCCAGATTGGATTTCAGGGCTCTCTGATACATGGTATGGAATTATTGCTTATCATATTGGGAAAAAGTATGGATATAAAATATTCATTGATGCTTATGACAATTATGAAAGTTATATTCCATGGCTTCTACCTTTACATTGGTTATGGAGAAAGGCTTGTCGAAAAGCACATTTATTAAGTGCAGCCGGCCCTCATTTACTAGCATTAATGAATTCAAAAAGAGACGTAGGAAAAGCCTCGTGTGTTATTCCTATGGCTGCAGATTCAGCATTTCACCCTCTCGACAAAGACAAATGTAGGAAAAAACTTAATCTTCCCAATACATTTTTGGTTGGCTACTTAGGCTCATTACATCCAAGTCGTGATCCTGATCAATTTTTTTCAATCGTTCTATTTACAATTCAAATAGATCCTAGCATTAAATTTGTTATCTCGGGGAAAAAACATTCATCAGTAAATATTCCTGAAGAGATCAAATCACATATTATTGAGCTTGGTTATATAGACGATGTCAATATGCCAATCGCATGTAATGCAATGGATATACTACTTGCTATAGGAAAACCATCTAAATTTGGAAACTATGCTTATCCGGTAAAAATATATGAAGGGCTAGCTTGTGAAAAGACTGTTTTAGCAACTCGAACTTTAAGCACTAAATGGATATTAGAAAATGCACAAGAAAACTTGATTGAGTGGCGAAATGAAAAAGAAACTGCTGAAAAAATTGTCTCTAAAAAGCTAACCTATACAAAACCAAACTCCACCTATAACACCTGGGAAGATAATTTTAAAAATTTATTGAATCATTTGTATAATGAAGCACAATAGAACTTATTTCTAGTTGCATATCATATTCCTATGTATGTTTCAGAAATTATTACTTTTCTTGCAAATTTTTTATATAATCATTCAACTTAGTACCAAAAAAATCCCATGAAAATTGCTTGGAAAATTCAACGCAGCTTTTCAAAGTAACGGGACCAGAATAAGATGGTGAATAAGCCTCTAGAATAATATGGGACATTTGATAATAATTTCCTGACTCAACTAACCATCCTGAATAGTTATTCGAAATTGCATCAGAGATGCCACCCACGTTAAACGCTACTGTTGGTAAGCCATGTGCAGCAGCCTCAATTGCAACCATACCGAAACCTTCAACATCATTTACAACATTCAATACAGGGAAAATTAACATTTCAGCAGCAAAGAATGCACCTGAAAGTATAGCATTATCAACCAAGCCAAGTAACTTTACATTATTACTCAAATCCAATTTATTAATAGCCGCAACAATATTATCTTTCACACCTAATGATTGCTTCACTGCATCTCTAGCTTCATCACCAATAATAATTAATTGTAACTCTGGATGAGTCTCCACAATACCAGGCATAACATTTGTAATAAATTCAGTGATACCTTTTCTTGCTGTTATCCGTCCAGCAATCAGAATAAAAGGAGACTCTCCAATATCGTATCTCAACCTAAACCGCTGTGAAGCTATAACTTTATTAGAAATATCTGGCAGCTCTGTACCAGGATATAATATCCTAATACATGAACTATCAATACCCGCAGTTATCGCCAGCTTATATGTATGGTTACTATTTACAAAAATAAGATCAGATTTTTTAATAAGAGGAAGAAAGAACCATCGATATATTTTGCTGTCAGCAACGATATCCAATCCATGTAAATAGCAGACTAAAGATGCCTTTGCTACTCGAGCAGAAAAATAACCAGCCAGAATGGATGTTCCACTCCCACAAAACACAATATCCGGCTTTTCTTTTATAGCAATGAGAAGGGTCTTCAATAAACTATGAATTATATATTTCCATAGCGGACGCACTGAAAACTCTACATATTTTTCTAACCCATGAAATGATGAACTACCTACTGGACCTGCAAAAATAATATTAAAATTCTTCTTAATGGATTGAAAAATATTAAAGTTTAACTTTTCCATACCACCTATTAATGGGGGAAAATTTCTTGTAACAATGAGTATCTTTTTATTTTCCACATAACCTCACGCTTATATGCAAATATACAATTGATATGGCTTACCACAAAAAATAGATAAATCCATTTTCCCCATCAAGCAAACCCCATTTGAGATATATAACATCTCCCATATCTATTACTTTTACGTTCGTATTACTCTCAGCAGCCTGCGTCAAATATAAAACTTCTTCCTTAATTTTTTTATCCGTATTTGGAGCAAAACAGAAATTTCAATTTAGGATAAAAAATTTGTTAATCCACGCCTGGCGAGTCAGACACTCAATTGCATCAACTGGCAGTTCTGGTGTAGGTGCAATGATGTATATATTTACCACATCATTCTCGATTTGTTTCAATATGCGAGAAGCTCCTTCGATCCACTGACCTGCTGAAAAATCTTCATAGCCGGAACTCATTATCACCACATCAGGCTTAAGTTGTGATATATATTTGAAAGCTTTATCTCTCCATATATAGTACTCAAAATATTCACGCTCTAATCGATGATAATATTTTTTTTCATCGACTATCGGGTATGCAGATCTTACTAACGCCACAACCCTCCATTATCGCTCCTTATATATCTCTCTAGTACAGCTGCAATCCATTGCCCCCTACAAGAACAACAGTACGTTCTGCATTTTCATTTCCAAATATACAAAGGTTAACATCCGATGAAAAATACCATTGATCACACCCTTGGCTAGACAAGATATCAACTCGGGCATTTTCATATGGCTTAAATGACTTATCCTGAGTCCACTGAATTGCTTCATCTGATCAGTAATCAAGTATATTTAAATAAACCACAACACAACAGAATAAATATAAAAAGAGTAAATAAGGTTTACTTTTCTAGTAAAGTCAAACGGCGAAATGGTTGCTCAATAAAATAATAGGAAAGCATTGCTACTATAAAAGAAATTAACATCGCTAATATTATTTTAATTACATTACTATCAATAACCCAACTATTAATAAATTGTCAGATGGGCCAATACCAAAGGTAAAGTGAATAAGAATATTTCCCACATATTGAAATAAAGACAAGAAAAATATTTTATTAACAATATATTGAGGTATTTCGTAGATCTGAATAAGAAATAACAAAGCTGCTAAAGTAGATAATAAAGCCAGATAACCAGGATAGGGGTTTTGCTTTGACAAAAGCACAAGACAAGCTAATAATACAATACCTATAACTCCAAAAAACCTGAAAATACGTAGACTTATTGACTGATGTAACTCATTTTTTGAGCAGAAAAAACAAAATACCACCTGCAGCAAACTATCACAAACGAATCGGCACCATGTAATAAGCACACATCGGCTTTATGTAGGTCATAAAAATACACGTTATTAATGACAATAAGAATAAAAATTCAATCAATGGATTGATATTATTAGTTTGATATTTATAAACCCCATAACCCCCTACTTCTTAATATGATTAATGAATTACTTTTCTTCATTATCAGAATTATTAGTATCTTTATAAATTAATGACGTAATTTGCTCTGAAATCAACCCCATTAAAAATACTACTACAGAAGTGGTAAACAGCAAGGCGGACATATTTGTGAATCTACCCTCTGAGATAAATGTGTATATATAATATGTAACAGCCGTAATAAAAAAACTTAGGCTTACCGGAAAAAACAACTTTAAGGGAGAGAATAATGTACCAATTTTGAATATTATTAATAAAAAACGAATACCGTCCTTCCATATATGCACATGACTTTTAGTACCCGCTAAGCGAGGCTGCACATCTATTGGTACATATCCCACAGAGTAACCTGCCCGAAAAAAACTCATTGTAACTGTTGTAGGGTAAGAAAACTTATTAGGCAACAATGTGAGAAATTCTCGGAACTTCTTGGTATGAATGACACGAAACCCTGACGTGAGATCTTCCACTTTATGGCCTACCATCCAACTGGCAAACCAATTATAAAACCGATTTGCAAGTCCTCTTTGTAAATTAGCTTGGCCACTGTTGCTGCGAGCCCCTACCACCATATCAAAACCTTCATCCATTTTGCGCAGAAGAGTTTCTATATTACCAGGTAGATGCTGCCCATCTGCATCCATACACACCACAAGAGGAGCTGCTGCTACTCGCAAACCACTTTTAATGGCAGCACCATTGCCTTTGCTATAGGGGTGCGAGATAAGTTTTACGCCAAAATCTTTAGCTACAGTACTGGTATTATCAGAAGATGCATCATCAACCACGATGATTTCCGAATCCGGGTAAATTTGGCGAATTTGCGGCAGTATTAAAGCCAACCCCTTAGCTTCATTTTTTGCTGGTATGATAATACTGAGATTCATTATTCTGCTCTAGGTATTGAGTCATTTTCATGGTTATATTTTTCTAATGCCTCCAAAGTCAACCTCATTCGTACAAATTCTTTATCATATACATTTCTGGATCGCTTAAGAGACATAGTAGGCTGCAATTTATATATTTGCTCCGCTTGATCCAAAAGAATTAAAGCTTCATGAGGACGATTTCTATTGGCCACTTCTGCAACCATACTCAAGGCTGCGTCAGTTTCTGAATACATTGCCATTGCTGTTTTATAATTTTCTAACGCATTGGAGTATTCTTTTAACCTTAAATAAAGCCTACCTTTAAAATAAAAATACAGTTTCTTGAATATATAGCTATTTTTATAGCTTTCATTAGAGTAGATATTTTCAAGCAATTTTATAGTATAACGTGCATAGGTTATATCAATTTCGGTATCCGCTAAATCGTCAACCATTTTTCTTAAACTACTTAATGCCTGAGCATCGAATGGCTGATATACCAATCGTTCACCCGCTGAAATAAAATCAGCTTCTTGTGCTCGGCCTAAATGAATTTTAAGGTATAACAGGTTAATAGTCAGAAAACCACTTGTATTAAACTTTTCTACGGAATCTTCTAAATGCTTTACAGCAGCATCCATTTTGCGATGAGCTAAGAGCACCTGTGTGATTTGATTTTGAGCTCTGACAGATTCTGGAGTTGATGCCGCCCAATAATATTGCAACCTATTTGTATTGGACCATAAATTACTTCTTTTCCACGTCAAAAAAGCTAATAAGAGCAATACAAGGATGCAGCAAAATATCGCCAATCGATAATCAATTATCCTGTTAAGTTGAACCAAACCCACTGCCAAGGGTAAAAATAAAAAGGCTGAAGATGCATAATTCCTATGTTCAAAATATAGCTCTAAATTCAACCAGGTTGATTCTAATAAATGACTTGTTAGAAAAAATAAGATAGCCAAACAAGGGATAGGAAAGCGCTTTCTATATTTTATTGCTACTGCAATTGACACTATCAAGCCGATAATTGAGGTTAATGTCGTAATTGGATGCAATAAACTACGGGAAAAGGAATAACCATCTTGAAACAGCCCCCTTCCTTCTATACGGGGGGCATACAAATGGTATAGATATTCCCACAAAATACGTGGCTCAGTAAGCACTCGCTCCCACTGGTTGAAAGGACGATTAATCCAAGGAGCTGTGCCGATTTCAATTTTGCTTAAAATCGCTGCAATAATAAGTAAGGAGGGCAAGCCTAAAAATAACAAGCGCCATTGCCAATAAAGCTTGGGAACAGATGAAGGCAAGCAGCTTTCGATAAGCAGCACCAGTAAAACCAATAAAATTCCATTTTCCTTACTAAGTAACCCCAGAAGGGTACACACTATAAGACTGAAACTCATCCATAGGTAACCAGACTTTATACGACCATATACAATCTGCAAACGACCATAAAGGTAAGCTGTCATACCACTAAAAATAAATAATGCCGCAAGTTGTGCCATTCGCTGTATGACATATAAAGTTGTGGACACCATATAAGGATGCAACATCCATATTGCACAATTTAGCAGTGCAATCCAAACAGCCTCATTTTCACTACGTCCTAACAGCCTCATCAAGTTCAAGCTTGCCCAACACAAGAATAAACCTGTCAATAAATGGATTTTCAGGTTTGTAACCTTAAAGCCCTCGGCATGTGAAGGCCAGGTATTATCATCCAATAAAAAAGTCGCTAAAGATAAAGGACGCCCAAGAGAGCTTGATATGCCGGTAAAAACAAAACTTTTAAAGGTTTCAAAATCAACTACACCACCGTATGTACCTAATTCCTGGAGATTTGGGTCATCATCAAACAAAAAGCCGCCCTGTAAACCAGGACAATAAATACCGACGACAAGCATCATCAGAATGACTAAAAGCAGAGACGGAAGATAATCTTGAAATTTCTTATTAAAAGACATTGAAACACCCAAAATAAAACTGCCCGCATTAAGCGGGCAGTTTTATTAAACTAAAATTACAATTAATTAGTACGGCAAGCAGATGGCAAATATTTTGCTGGTAGATCGGTAGAACTACATTTCCAGGTAATAGAACCTGCCGCAGTTATAGCACTGAAGGTCAGCGTTTTAGTGGCCAAACCATTTGCAACGCTTTGTGCCTTTAAAGTGGCTACAATTACGCCAGCCCCCGTTACCTCAACTTTCGCAGTATATTTACCATTAATACTAAGTGCTTCCGGCAAACCAACACTTTTATTCTCTGTACCGAACGAACCATTATTAGTCCAATATTCGGTAACGGCGTTTTTAACACCATCTGCTAAGGTAATAGGCTCAGACACTTGCGAGCGCGCCGTATAATCCTGATAGGCTGGCAGAGCTACTGCAGCCAAAATACCGATAATCGCAACTACGATCATCAATTCAATCAGGGTAAAACCTTTTTGCATTGTTTTCATAATGAATCTCCAAGGATTTTAATTAATGTAGGTTGCCAAACTCTCAACTCGTAGAGGATTGAGCAAATGGCGTACCAATATCATTAAATAGAACGAATAGCATATATGCATCCAATATTTAAGTATATATTCTCGCTACAAGATGAATAAAGCGACACAACTATATAGCTCTGGAAAAATAAGTACCAAAATCAACTCATGAAATGAGAGTTACGTCACAAATCATACAGCGGTAAGTCATTTCCTATATTAGCTTATTTAACAAAATAAAGAAGTAAGTGCCCTTTTTTGTCACCTTATAAATTACACATTTATTTATGGGTGAGCCAGTTTATTGACCTATACTTGAATTCCAATAGAAATGTAGAATTTACAACGGGTTATACGATAGAGTTCAGTTTTTTGTTAAATGTCTAATTATTTCTAATAATAAGTCTAAAAATTGTCAATGCCGCATGACATCGGCAGGAGCGTTTGCATGAATACTCCCACTCATTTAAATGGCCTTGCACGCCGTTTGGTGGCGGATAACCTTCTTGATTCTGAAATCGCCCGAAAGGCGTTGGCCCAATCTTTAAAAGAAAAGACACCTTTTGTTCAGCATCTTGTCAATAACGGGCTTTTAGATTCCAGGACCATAGCCCGCGCTGCTTCTGAAGAATTCGGCGCACCTCTATTTGATTTAGACGCCCTTAGTAAAGAAGCCATTCCCGATAAGCTGGTTGATGAAAAGTTGATTCGCAAACACCATGCGCTGCCTATCATCAAACGCGGCACCCGGTTATTTTTAGCGGTAGCTGACCCTACTGATCTGCATGCACTTGATGAAATCAAATTTAATACCGGTCTGAATACAGACGCTATTTTGGTCGAGGCCGATAAACTCGCTGCCGCTATCGACAAATTCCTTACAGCTCAGGATAACCTGAATGATGCCCTAGGAAGTTTGGATGATACAGACCTGGATAACCTGGATATCCAATCCGGTGATGCTGAAAATGGTGAAGATGAAAAAACTTCGGAGGCAGATGAGGCTCCCATTGTTAAATACATCAACAAGGTGCTTTTGGACGCTATTAAAGGAGGATCTTCGGATATCCATTTTGAACCTTATGAAAAGTCCTACCGCGTGCGCTTTCGTACCGATGGTGTATTGCATGAGGTAGCCCGACCACCTGTGAACCTGGCCAACCGTATGGCGGCGCGGTTAAAGGTGATGTCGCAAATGGATATTTCAGAGCGCCGGGTTCCGCAGGATGGCCGCATTAAGCTAAAAGTTTCAAAAACGCGCGCTATCGACTTTCGTGTGAATACCCTGCCCACGCTCTTTGGCGAAAAAATCGTATTGCGTATCCTTGACCCCAGTTCAGCAAAACTGGGGATTGATGCACTGGGTTATGAAGACTTCCAAAAAAAGCTTTATTTGGATGCGCTCGCTCAATCACAGGGGATGATTTTAGTAACCGGACCAACAGGTAGCGGTAAAACCGTTTCCCTTTATACCGGTTTGAATATTCTGAATACTCCCGAATTGAATATTTCCACCGCGGAAGACCCGGTGGAAATTAACCTTGAAGGCATCAATCAGGTTCAAATGAATGCCAAAGTAGGTTTAACCTTTGCCGAGTCGCTACGCTCCTTCCTGCGGCAAGACCCCGATATTGTAATGGTAGGTGAGATTCGCGATCTGGAAACCGCAGAGATTGCCATTAAAGCCGCGCAAACAGGTCACCTGGTGTTATCAACCCTGCATACCAACAGTGCCCCTGAAACATTGACACGTTTGATGAATATGGGAGTCCCTGCCTTTAATATTGCAACCAGCGTAAGCTTGATTATTGCGCAACGGCTGGCTCGTCGCTTATGCACTATTTGTAAAAAACCGGCAACAGATATTCCACTCGCTATCCTTACCGAAGAGGGGTTCGATGATATAGGTATTCCGCGCTCAGAGTTTCAACTGTTCCACCCTGTTGGCTGCTCTAACTGTAACGGCGGTTACAAAGGCCGACTGGGTGTTTATGAAGTAGTTCGCATCACCCCTGCAATTGCCAACCTTATAATGGAAGGCGGCAACTCCTTACAAATTGCACGGGTTGCCAAAGAAGCGGGCTTTAATAATTTACGTGTTTCCGCATTGCGAAAAGTAGCAATGGGGCTAACCAGCCTTGAAGAGGCTAACCGAGTCACCAAGGATTAACCTATGGCTACTACCAGCGCTACCGCCCAAAAAACAAAAACGTCGGCTAAAGCACCCGTCAAGGCCAGTGTTGTCACTAATACTTATACTTATAAAGGTGTCGATAAGAAAGGCACTCAGGTACAAGGTGAAATTAACAGCACGAGCCCCGCACTTGCAAAAGCACAGTTGTTAAAACAAGGGATATCGGCAAAATCTGTCTCAAAGAAATCCAAACCTCTGTTTGGCAGTGGTGGAAAAGCCATCAAGCCTATGGATATTGCCGTGTTTGCACGGCAAATGGCAACCATGATGAAAGCAGGCGTTCCCCTTGTCCAGGCGTTTGACATTGTGGCAGATGGATTGGATAACCCCAATTTGCGAAAACTGGTATTGACCATTCGCGATAGTGTGGCTGCCGGTGGTGGATTTGCACCTTCCTTGCGGGAACACCCTAAATATTTTGACGATTTATTTTGTAACCTGGTGGACGCAGGCGAACAGGCGGGTGCACTTGAAACTATGCTTGACCGTATCGCTACCTATAAAGAAAAAACCGAAAAACTGAAAGCAAAAATCAAAAAAGCGCTCAGTTATCCAATTGCGGTCGTGGTTGTTGCCATTATTGTTACCGGTATTCTCCTGGTAAAAGTGGTACCGCAATTTGCAGAAACCTTCAGTAGTTTTGGCGCAAACCTGCCCGCCTTTACTTTATTTGTATTGCATCTTTCCGAGCTGGCTCAGGAATATTGGTTATATTTCCTGGTGGGGCTAGTTGGCGTCGTTTTTTTATTCAAACAAGCGGCACGACGCTCAAAAGCATTTGCTTACTTCATTGATCGCTATGTATTAAAAATTCCCATCATCGGACAAATTATTTATTTGTCAGTCATGGCACGTTTTGCCAGAACCTTATCTACTACCTTTGCTGCAGGTGTTCCCCTCATTGAAGCGCTTAATTCCGTTGCCGGCGCAGCGGGCAACCAAATTTATGCCGATGCTATTATTAAAGTTCGCGACGATGTTTCAACCGGTATCCAGCTCAATACTGCCTTAAAAACCCGCGGGATTTTCCCCACCTTGCTGATACAGATGTCTGCCATCGGTGAAGAGTCCGGTGCATTGGATGCCATGTTGGATAAGGTTGCAACTTATTATGAAGAGGCGGTGGATAATACCGTGGATAGCTTAACAGCTCTGCTGGAACCTATGATTATGTCAGTGCTGGGTATTTTGGTAGGCGGATTGATGGTTGCCATGTATATGCCAATTTTCCAACTTGGCCAGGTGGTATAACCTTCAGTGAACGACCTATTAAAAGCGCTTGAATATTTCCCGGTCATCGGATTCATTGGTGCAGGTATTTTGGGTCTGCTTGTCGGCAGTTTTTTAAACGTTGTTATTTATCGTTTACCCAAAATGATGGAGCGCGATTGGCGCCAGCAATGCATTGAGTTTTTAGGTGGCGAAAATATTAACGATGATGCAAAGAAAATTGAGGGCCCCGATAAATTCAATCTGATTGTTCCCAACTCTACTTGCCCTTCCTGCAACCATAAGATAAAACCCTGGGAAAATATTCCTGTTATCAGCTATCTTTTTTTACGTGGAAAATGCTCAGCATGTAAAAGTTCAATATCGTTGCGTTACCCGATTATAGAAGCAGCCACTGCCATTTTTTCGCTGGCAACTATTTATATAGTTGGTCCGAATGCTGCCGGGCTGGCCTGCCTGGTTTTTACATGGTGCCTTATTGCACTCACCATGATTGATATAGATACCCAGTTGCTTCCTGACAGTATTACTTTACCGCTCTTGTGGTTGGGTTTAATTGCGAACTCCTTTGGCTTGTTTACCACTCTTGATAGCGCTGTGTGGGGTGCTATCGGCGGCTACCTCTCACTCTTTTCTGTGTATTGGCTATTTAAAGCCTTAACCGGAAAAGAAGGTATGGGCTTTGGTGATTTCAAACTTCTCGCCGCCCTCGGTGCATGGCTTGGCTGGCAAATGCTGTTACAAATTATTTTACTGAGTGCTTTTGCTGGAGCAATCATAGGTATCGGTATGATTGTTATTCGCGGCCGCGACAAAAATATTCCCATACCTTTCGGTCCCTACCTAGCTATTGCAGGTTGGATTGCGCTTATGTGGGGACATAATATCAACCAGCTCTATTTAAGTTACGCTTTCGGTCATCGTTAAATCGTGAATAAGGTAATGATTGTTGGTTTAACAGGTGGCATAGGTAGCGGAAAATCAGAAGTATCAGCCAGGTTTGAACGGCTTGGAATTAAAATCGTTGATGCTGATGTCGTTGCACGCGAAGTAGTTGCGCCGGGCAGTACATGCCTGGATGCGATTGCCAAACACTTTGGATTGGAAATGTTGAACCAGGACGGTTCACTTAATCGCCCAAAACTTCGCAAACTTATATTTGAAAACCTGCAAGAAAAAATCTGGTTAGAAGACTTATTGCATCCTGTTATCCGCAACGAAACAATTAACCAGCTAAATCAAAGCAAAAGCGCCTACGCCATTCTTGCATCACCACTGCTGTTGGAAACCAGCCAACATGAATTGGTTGATCGAATTCTCGTGGTAGATGCCACCGAAGACTTACAGATCGCACGCGCCGTTTCACGCGATACCAATAATGCTGAACAAATAAAAAAAATCATGGCTACGCAAATGAATCGTGCAACACGTTGCGCCAGGGCCGATGATATTATTTATAATCATGGCGATATTTACGAACTTGAACAACAAGTGCAGCAGTTGCATAAAAGCTATCTGGCACTCGCTCAACAATATTCTCAGGAAAACTACACAACACCATGACCGATTCTGAAACCGTGAAGCTCAATTGCCCCACGTGTAAAAAAGTTGTGCTATGGAATGACAACTTCCCTTATCGCCCTTTTTGCTGTGAGCGGTGCCGCTTAATTGACTTGGGAGAGTGGGCAAGCGAAAGCCATAAAATCCCCGGGGATACATTGGATATCAATGTGGAAGACAATCCGGATGATCTATGAATAAGTTAGATTTGCCACCATTCACTGATAGCGGCTATACCTTGGGCACCGCACTGACGTGCCTGCTCCAAATCTACTTCCTGCATCCCGCCCAATGCATACACAGGTATAGTCGCGCCTTCTACTAATTGTTCAAACACTTGCCATCCCATGGCCTGCTGCTCGGGATGGGATTGAGTGACGCGAACCGGTGAAAGACAGATAAAATCAACACCAATCTTTTGCGCATGTTCAACTTCCTGCCGATTGTGGCAGGATGCGCTTAACAGCACTTTATCGCTGACCGGACGGCAATAGCAGCCTGATAGGTTAGTTGAATTCAAATGCAATCCTGTCTTAATTTTTGATTCAGTCAGTTTTATAAAAACATCAGGGGACGTATTTATAGATAAGTTTGCGGAATAAGTTTCACAAAGGCGATACACATGATCGACCAATTCAGGCGTCAGGATTTCCGGATCAACCCTCAATTGTACGAAGTGAATACCCCGCGCCAATGCAGACCTTAAACGAGCGGAAAAATCACCCAAGCCATTAAAAGCACCAGTGATAAGCCAACGGGAAGGCAAATTAATAGCGGTGATAATCGGTCGGTTTGCAGCGGGAAATGCATAATTATGTAAATTCGCGGGCAGAACCCATATAACCGGTTGCCCTTCATTCCCCGTTGGCTCACCTGAAAACTGGGTTACTTTGTGAACATCCAGCAACACAATTTTATCGCCATAATCATGGCGAATTTTAATGAGAGGTTCAGTAGCTATAGTCCGTATTGCAAGCTCTTCAAAAAGCTCCCTGTGAAGAGCCTCAAATACACTTTCATTTTCTTCAACTTTACCGCCCGGAAACTCCCACAACCCGCCTTGGTGAGCATTGTCGGGACGCTTTGCGATCAGGATAGTACCATCACTACCAACCACCACACCGACCGCAACGTGAATTATCCGCGACAGCATAATATTCCTTAAGATCTATAATCTGCATTGATACGAACGTATTCGTAGGATAAATCTGTAGTCCAAATCGTTTCGGCAAACTCGCCACGGTGCAAATGAATATTGATAGTAATCTCGGAACCGCTCATCACTTTTTGCCCTTGTTCCTCGGTGTAAGTTGCCGCACGCCCACCCTTCTCAACAATCAACACATCATTTAAATGGACGACTACTTTGGTTGCATCAAGATTAGCGAGGCCTGCATAACCAATCGCTGCCACTATTCGCCCCCAATTAGGGTCAGAGGCAAAAAGCGCTGTTTTAATTAAGGGTGAATGCGCCACGGCATAGCCCACGTCCAGGCATTCATCACGCGTTGCACCACCGCTTACAGCAACGGTGACAAATTTTGTTGCACCTTCACCATCACTCACAATGCTTTTGGCAAGATGCACATGAGCCGCCAAAATTAAGGCGCGCAGCTTTTCATATAATTCACCGCTTGCCTGAGTAATTTCAGGCAGGTCAACCTGGCCCGATGCAATTAAAATACAGGAATCATTAGTCGATGTATCGCCATCAATCGTGATGCGATTAAAAGATTTATCGGCTGCTTCACGCGCGAGTTCCTGCAACAGAGGCTGTGCAACTTTTGCATCGGTGGCGATATAACCTAACATGGTTGCCATATTGGGTTTGATCATTCCTGCGCCTTTAGCAATACCGTTTACGGTAATGGTTTTACCCTGATATTCAAATTGTTGACTAAAACCTTTGGCGCGCGTGTCAGTGGTCATTATGCCTGCTCCGGCATCATTCCATCCGTTCTCGTTAGCTTTTTCCAGGGCCTCAGGAATTGCCGCTAAAATTTTGGCGACAGGCAAGGGTTCACCGATAACACCTGTCGAAAATGGCAATACCTGTTCAGTCATTACATCTTTCGCCTGAGCAATAGCGGCGCAAGTTGCTTTGGCATCCAGCAGGCCCTGGTCACCTGTACACGCATTTGCATTGCCAGAATTAATAATTAAAAAGCGAATGGGGGCTTTACTTAAATGCTCGCGGCATAGAGTTACAGGAGCGGCACAAAACGCATTTTTGGTAAACACTCCCGCAACACTGCTGCCCTCTGCCAACTCAAATAAAACCACATCGCGGCGATTAACTTTTTTAATGCCGGCACATACTGCCGTTAATTTCACACCTTTAACAGGATGCATAATGGGAAAAGGATATTCACCGACAGCCATGATTAATACTCACAGGTTAATTATAAAATGAAGTCTCAGATGCAATAAAAAAGAGATGAAAACATCTCTTTTTTATTGGGTGTTGTATCACTGTCAGGCATTTATTCCAAAGCACCGTGACAGTTTTTATATTTTTTACCGGAACCGCACGGACATGGATCATTGCGGCCAACCTTACGCCCTTCGCGAATGATGGGAGCTTGCGTCAGTTTTGGTTGGGGCATAGCCTCTGTTAATGATGAAGCCTGTTCATGTTGTAGCTGCATTTTTTGACGTGCAAGTTCTTCACGGCGTTGCTGTTCCATGGCTTCCATCTGTTCACGGGTAACAGGCTCTACACGCGCCATCAAATGAACGGTTTCACGCTTTACGTTATGTAACATACTTTGGAATAATTCAAAGGATTCGCGCTTGTATTCTTGCTTGGGATTGCGTTGTGCATAAGAACGCAAATTAATACCCTGGCGCAAATGATCCATACTCGCCAATTGTTCTTTCCAGCAATTATCGAGCACCTGCAACATTACTTGTTTTTCTATTTCCAACAAGATATCACCGACACGTTCGCATTTGGCATCATAGGCAGCCTGAATTTCATCCAGGATTTTGTGACGCAAATTATCTTCATGCAAACGAGTGTCTTCTTCCAGCCATTTGGCAATCGGCAACTGCAAACCAAAATCCAATTCAATTTGCTTTTCAAGGCCTGGAATATCCCATTGGTCTTCAATAGATTGCAACGGAATATGGGTCAGCATCAAATCATTTATAACATCTGCACGAATAGCAGTAATAGTGTCACGGATATTGTCTGCCTCTAACAATTCATTGCGTTGTTGATAAATAATTTGACGCTGGTCGTTTGCCACATCGTCAAACTCCAACAATTGTTTGCGTATATCAAAGTTGCGCCCTTCCACTTTGCGCTGCGCTTTTTCAATTGCATTGTTCACCATGCGGTGCTCAATGGCTTCACCTTTTTCCATTCCTAACGCTTGCATAAAATTGCGCACACGCTCCGAGGCGAAAATACGCATTAAATTATCTTCCAGCGATAAATAAAAACGTGTTAAACCCGGATCGCCCTGGCGACCGGCACGACCACGCAACTGATTATCAATACGACGCGATTCATGGCGCTCGGTACCGATAATATGCAAACCACCGGCTTTTATAACCATGTCGTGACGTTTGCGCCATTCGGATTTAATCGCTTCAATTTGTTCAGGGGTTGCCCCTTGCCCATTGTTTGATGAGGCTAATGCTTCAACCTCCGCTTCCCAACGGCCACCGAGTACAATATCTGTACCGCGGCCAGCCATATTGGTGGCGATGGTGACAGTACCGGGGCGACCCGCTTGGGCAATAATTTCTGCTTCCTGGGCATGAAATTTGGCATTAAGCACGCGGTGCTTAATGCCCGCAGCATCCATGCGACGGGACATTTCTTCTGATGTTTCAATAGAAGCTGTACCTACCAATATAGGTGCATTTTTTTCCTGGTAACTTTTAATATCATTCACAATAGATTGATATTTTTCTTCTACTGTCAAAAAAACCAAATCGTTTAAATCAATACGCTGTTTGGGTTTGTTGGTAGGAATGACCACAACATCCAAACCATAAATTTCGCGGAATTCATAAGCTTCCGTATCAGCAGTACCTGTCATACCGGATAAAACAGGATAAAGGCGGAAGTAATTCTGGAAAGTGGTTGATGCAAGTGTTTGGCTTTCGCTTTGGATTGCCACGCCTTCTTTTGCTTCAATCGCCTGGTGCAAGCCTTCACTGAGGCGGCGTCCGTGCATGGTGCGGCCGGTGTGCTCATCGATTAATACAACCTGGTTTTCCTGTACGATGTATTCCACATCACGATGGAAAAGTGCACGGGCTTTTAAGGCTGAACCCACATGATGTAACAGGGTTAAATTATTCGCGGCATACAGGTTTTCATCAGCTTTCAGCAGGCCAGCCTTAACCAATAATTCTTCCACATGCTGATGACCTTGTTCAGTCAGCTCAACCTGGCGACTCTTTTCGTCAACCGAAAAGTCACCCGGATCGGTTACAACTTTGCGATCACCATCTTCGCCATTATCAAATTGTTGTTTGAGTTTGCTCACCAGCTGATACATGCGTTTATACAGCTCTGAACTGTTTTCAGCCTGGCCAGAAATAATTAACGGTGTGCGAGCTTCGTCAATCAGGATTGAGTCAACTTCGTCAATAACGGCAAAGTTCAATGGGCGTTGGACCTTATCAGCTTTGTTGAGCGCCATGTTGTCACGCAGATAATCAAAGCCATATTCATTGTTGGTGCCGTAAGTAATATCTGCGGCATAAGCTTGACGCTTAACATCTGATGGCTGCATAGACAAAATAACACCTACGCTCATCCCTAAAAATTCATAGACAGGACGCATCCAGTTGGCATCGCGGCTGGCCAGGTAATCGTTCACGGTGACAACGTGTACACCCTTGCCTGCCAGTGCATGAAGATAGCTCGGTAAGGTAGATACAAGGGTCTTACCTTCACCGGTACGCATTTCTGCAATACGGCCTTCGTGCAAGGTCATACCGCCGATCAACTGCACATCAAAATGGCGCATATTCATAACGCGACGGCTTGCCTCACGTACTACGGCAAATGCCTCTGGCAACAAATCGTCCAAGCTTTCGCCCTTTTGGAAGCGGTCACGAAACTCTTGGGTCTTGGCTTTTAATTGCTCGTCGCTCAAGGCTTGCATTGCCGATTCCAGCGCATTGATACGAACAACATTTTTCCCCATACGCTTGAGTTCGCGATCATTCTTTGAACCAAACAGGGACTTCAACAACTTGTTTAACATTTTTTTTACCATCAATTACAAAATAAAAAGGATGACGCCAGGTAAGCCTCATGGACACTACCCAGCTGAAACTTGGGGGCCTTAGGGCCAAGAAGGGAAATTATCGACTTGCAGTATGAAGATAGGTAGCAGGATCGACCACGCGGCCATTTTTATAGACTTCAAAATGAACATGGGGAGCCGTTGAGCGGCCGGTGGAACCTACCAAAGCAACGATTTGGCCTTTTTTAACAACATCGCCCGTTTTGACCAGATTGATTTTGTTGTGGGCATAACGTGTTTCGAAACTGCCTCCATGATTAATTTGGATCATGTTGCCATAGTCGCTGGTCAGCTGCGAACTGGTTACAACACCAGGTGCCACAGCTGTAATAACCGTCCCCGCCGGAGCAGTAAAGTCTATCCCTGAATGGAATTCTTTCTTGCCGTTAAAGGGATCAGTGCGATAGCCAAAGGTAGACGACATATAGCCGTTTTCGAGCGGCAAACGATCAAATAGCGACTCTACTTCAAAACTGCGCGAGATGAGTATTGAATCCAGGACTTTAAACTGCTGCTCACGATTTTGAACACGCTGTGCAAATTGATCCATATTCAACAGGAAATCAGCGGCGCTGGTTACTGTAGGCTCATTGATATTGAGAGGACCGCCAACACCTGGAAGATGGCCGAAATCAAACTCGCCTTTATCCAGCTTTGCCACTTTAGTGAGCCGCTCGCCGACAGCATCCAGACGCACTAATCGTGCCTGCAACTCGGCAACCTTGGCAGTGAGCGCAGCCACCTGGCTTTCACTTTGCTTGCGCGATTTTTCTAACTTGTCTTTTTGTTCGGTGAGGCTGGCACCCCAGCCCGGCGTATCGGTCTTATCAAAATTAACAAGCCAACTGTAACCCCACGCCCCTAAGACCGTCGGAATCCCCAATAAGCAGACAGACAAGAGCGCACGTGTCCAACCACCCAAGGTCAGGCTACGGGTTTGTCCGTGATCTGAATTGACGATAATAATTTTCATTAATAATAATTTTAAGGGAATTAAGCCCTATTAATTTGTTAATTGCCTTGGGAATGTCAGCCCCTCAGAAGCGTACCTGCGGCCAACAGCAATAAATTAACCTATAAAAATCAGCTAGTTATAGTGACTTTTCAATTTTTAAAGGGTAACAACTTACACCCTGCAAGTTATCGGCAGGGGCGGGGGGCGAAATATCTCACAGTAAGAAAGGAATTTCCAACAAAAGTTGAGTTGCCCTTACAGGCAGAGCAACTCTTAGGCATAACTTCAGGCGGCTGAAGCGGGCATTGAAAAATGGATGGGGGCGCTGGCTTCGTCTTCAAAGGTTACGTACTCCCAAGCATCCTTTTGTTCTATCAGCAGGCGAAGTGCGCGGTTATTCAGCGAATGGCCGGATTTATGGGCGTGATATTCACACAACAAGCTATGTCCAAGGAGGTACAAATCACCTATGGCATCAAGTACTTTATGCTTTACAAACTCATCCTCATATCGCAAACCGTCTTCATTCAGGATGCGGTATTCATCCACCACAATGGCATTATCCATACTGCCCCCCTGCGCCAAACCTTTGGAGCGCAAATATTCAATTTCGTGCATAAACCCGAAGGTACGCGCACGACTCACTTCTTTTACGAAAGAGCTGCTCGAAAAATCGACCGTAGTTTCCAGGCTGCGCCCCTGAAATACCGGGAGATCAAAAGCGATAGAGAAATTTACTTTAAAGCCGTCAAAAGGCAGGAAGCTGACGACTTTATCACCATCTTTCAAGGTAACCTCTTTGAGGACACGCACAAACCTTTTATAAGCAGGTTGTTCAGTGATACCCGCAGATTGCAACAGGAAGACAAACGGACGCGCACTTCCATCCATTATTGGCACTTCAGCCGCATCCAGCTCCACTACCGCATTATCAATACCAAGCCCGGCCATAGCAGAAAGCAAGTGTTCAATCGTTGAAACACGGGCATCACCATTCACAAGGCAAGTAGAAAGCGTGGTTTCACCCACGTTGTGAGCAGTTGCTTTAATTTCAACAGGAGGGCTTAAATCAACCCGGCGAAAGATAATTCCCGAATCAATCTCACCTGGGAGAATGGTCAAATAAATCTTTTGACCAGTATGAAGGCCAACACCCGTAGCACGAATAGCATTTTTGAGTGTTCTTTGCTTAACCATAAAATAGCCCTTTAAAAAATTAAAGAGTGTTCAGAACCTCCAGGCAACCAGGGAGACTTGTTAGGAAATTTGCCTGGAAATTCTGAACAGATGATGACAAACCGGCCTGGCCGTCATCATCTTTTCTTGGGGCCATACTATCAATATGAAGGACAAGAGGCCAGTTGAGCAACGCAATCGCCCCCATAGTTAACGCTTACAATTAGTCGGCCTGACGGCGTAAAAATGCCGGGATATCCAGATACTCCAGATCTTTATCTGCCAAAGGTGCGGCTGCAACTGCATGTGAGGAAGCATTGGCACGCAGATGCGCCGGACGATCAAGCGCACTGTAATCAATTTGGCCTGAACTGCGGCGCGTATTATCTACAACCACTTTGGTTGGCGCAGGTTTCGCAACCTCTTTTGGCGCAGGAGCGGCGATTTGACCTACAACACCCAAGCCGGTAGCAACTACAGTTACACGTAATTCGTTTGTCATTTCCGGATCAATTACAGTTCCGACAACCACGGTGGCATCGCCTGAAGCAAATTCCTCAATAATACTGCCCACCTCTGAGTATTCACCTAAAGACAAATCGATACCCGCAGTAATATTCACCAAAATACCGCGCGCGCCTTGCAGGTTTACGTCTTCAAGTAACGGACTGCGAATTGCTGCCTCTGCCGCTTCACGCGCACGGTTTTCACCGCTGGCACGACCGGTTCCCATCATCGCCAAGCCCATTTCAGACATAACGGTACGCACATCGGCGAAATCCACGTTGACCATACCGGGGCGAATAATAAGGTCTGCAATACCTTGCACCGCACCCAACAAGACATTGTTCGCTGCCTTGAAAGCATCCAATAATGAAGTTTGTTTGCCCAAGACTGATAACAATTTTTCGTTCGGGATAGTGATTAAAGAATCAACTCGCTCACCCAATTCTTTAATGCCCGCATCCGCAATTGCCATACGCTTGCGGCCTTCAAACGGAAAAGGCTTGGTGACAACCGCCACGGTCAAAATGCCCAACTCGCGCGCAACCTCGGCAACTACCGGCGCGCCGCCTGTACCTGTTCCACCACCCATACCGGCAGCAATAAATACCATATCCGCACCGCGCAATACTTCAGCGATACGTTCACGATCCTCCATTGCAGCCTGGCGGCCAACTTCCGGATTCGCACCGGCCCCCAAACCTTTGGTCATGGTATTGCCGAGTTGTAAAACAGTACGTGCATCAATATCTTTCAGTGCCTGCGCGTCAGTGTTGGCGCAAATAAATTCTACGCCTTCCACCTTACTCGCAATCATGTGCTTAACAGCGTTTCCGCCGCCACCGCCCACACCGATAACTTTGATTACAGCGCTTTGATGAATGCTATCTACTAGTTCAAACATGGCCACTCCCCTTTCCCTTAACAAGTCTGCAAAAATTAAATATTAAAAACAAATAGGTGATTGAATAAGTCAAAGATTACTTTGAAACAGCTTTTTCAACTTTCCGAAAATTGAGCCTTGCGTGTCTTTGTTGAGATGTGTCGAGCGACCAACATCTTGATGTTGCTGCTTCATGGCATAAATCAACAAACCGACAGCAGTCGAATAAATAGGGTTATTGACTATATCCGACAGGCCACGCACATTTTGTGGAGCACCTAAACGAACCGGCATATGGAAAATTTCCTCTGCCAACTCCACCACACCTTCCATTTTTGAAGTGCCGCCGGTCAATACAATACCGGCGGCAATTAAATCTTCGTAACCACTGCGGCGTAATTCTGATTGCACGAGCGTAAATAATTCGTCGTAACGGGGCTCCACCACTTCTGCCAATGCCTGACGGGATAAATCCCGTGGCTGGCGATCGCCCACACTCGGCACTTTTATGGTTTCATCCGGACTGGTTAATTTTGCCAGCGCACAGGCGTATTTAATCTTGATATCTTCTGCATTTGGGGTTGGCGTGCGCAATGCCATGGCGATGTCATTGGTAACCTGGTCACCCGCAATCGGGATAACGCCGGTATGGCGAATAGCCCCATCTTTAAAAATCGCAATGTCGGTTGTTCCACCACCTATATCCACCACGCAAACACCCAGCTCTTTTTCATCATCGGTCAACACCGAATAGCTGGACGCCAGTTGCTCCAAAATAATGTCTTCAACCTCAAGACCGCAACGACGAATACATTTTTCAATATTCTGCGCTGCATTTACCGCGCATGTAACCAGGTGAACTTTTGCTTCTAGCCGCACGCCCGACATTCCGAGCGGTTCTTTCACACCATCCTGGTCATCAATCAAAAACTCTTGCGGTAAAATGTGGAGTATTTTTTGGTCCGCAGGAATGGCTACAGCTTGCGCAGCGTCAATCACGCGCTCCAAATCCTGAGGAAAGACTTCACGGTCGCGTATTGCCACTATGCCGTGAGAGTTCAAACTGCGAATATGGCTGCCGGCAATACCGGCATAAACAGAATGTATTTGGCAACCGGCCATAAGTTCGGCTTCTTCAATAGCACGCTGGATGGACAAAACAGTCGATTCGATATTTACCACAACACCTTTTTTCAGGCCTGTTGAACGATGCGAACCGATACCCACAATTTCCAAGATGCCTTCAGGTGTAATAGCACCAACGATAGCTACGACCTTGGATGTTCCTATATCCAGGCCCACAATCATTTTGTTGTCGCTAGCACTTGCCATCGGGTAAACCTCAATTAATCCGATCTTCGTTATAGGAAGACCACATATTATTTTTATGTCGCAGTCGCGTTAGTAACTCATTTGGGTAATACGGTTGCTTCAGGTTTCAAGTATTTCTTAGCCATCTCGGAATCGGGAATCCATTGCACTGAAACACCGTTGGAATACCTGACATCTACCGCTTTTACGTCACTCCAAACACTGCTTAAAAATTTATCGTATACAGTAACAAATCTACGCAATTTTTCCATCACTTCTTCGCGTCCAATTGCAATTTCTTTCTCATTTTTTAACGTTAATCGCCAGGATTTTTTGTTATCGCACTTTAAAGCAACAATTTCGAGTCCGCGAGAGCGTAACAGTGTCGATAAATCCTGATATTGCTGCATAATTTCGCGTGCATTTACTTCATTTCCTTGCAACCAAGGAAGTCCTGCAAGCTTATCGGTATCCGTTACACGAATAATTTCGCCGCGTTGATTTAAAAATCCATTTGCATCCCACCGGGCAATGGGTGTTTGCTCTGCAATTTTTACAACCAAGGTATCCGGCCAACGCCGACTTAAGTAAACATGATCAACCCAGGGATCTTCCTGAAGTTCATTTTTCAGTCGGCCTAAATTTAACTGCAAGAAATCGCCATCGATCTCCCGCTCAATTAATTCCATTGCCCGATCTTTCGGCAAATATTGGAATTGCCCCTCGACCGCAACACTTTTTAAGGGCCGTTCCAGCAGGCGCGTCAGCGGATCAGTCACGGTGTAAGTTACACCGCCAAAAATCAGTATCAATAACCCTAGCCCGAGACCGCGATAAATAATTCTTCGCGACACTTTTGCCCTGACTTCATCTACCGCGCTTTTTTTATTCGCAGCAGGTGGGCCGGCTTTGCGTCCCTGTGGTGAAACTTTGCTATAACCTCGCTCTCGACGCAGTGTTGAATCAGGTTTCGACATAATCGGATCATCAAATACGATCCGGTTTCGAGTTTCCGTTACAGGCTCCCGCGCTTTTAGTGTCGCGTTTCGGCTGGCCAGGCGGCTTTCTGTGCGAGATGCTGAGTTAACTTCCGGCTTTCTTGCCGAAAATGCATCCCGCGCTGTTAATTTTTTGTCACCTATAATTGATGCACGCACCCGCGGTTCCCGTCGAGGGGTCTCTTGCATCAAAACATCCCGTTCAAACAGCCGATGTGCGCCGACCAGCCTGTCAGATACCGGAGGGCGATCTTTATCTTTTGAGCGGCCATTGTCAGGTGATTTATTTTTCATACGCAACGCTGATTCATTTCAAACTGCATTGCAAAATAGTCAGCACCAACTCACTGAAACTTAAACCGCGAACTTTAGCTGCCATAGGAACCAGGCTATGGCTTGTCATTCCCGGCGCCGTATTCACTTCCAACAAGTAAAAATTCAGCGATTTGTCTGCCATTACATCCACTCGACCCCAACCTTCGCAACCCACCGTATTGAATGCTGCCAGGGCGAGTGCTTTTAATTCCGCTTCTTTTTCTGCAGATAAATCGCAGGGGCAAATATATCGCGTGTCATTGGCAATATATTTTGCGTTGAAGTCGTAAAAGGTATGGTCTGTCTCCAGTTTAATTGGAGCCAAGGCTTCATCATCCAGAATGGCCACCGTATATTCGCTGCCTATAATCAAGCTTTCTGCAATCACGCTGCCGTCATATTTTTTTGCGTTGGAGAACGCAGCTGCCAATTCATCAGCATGGTTAACTCGTGCCATACCGATACTTGAACCTTCGTGTGCCGGTTTGACCATAACCTCACCGCCCAAATCGGCAAGTATGTTCGACCAATCGCTCGCCGAATCGAGTACAGCAAAATCCGGAGTCGCTAAATTAACACCTCGCCATAACTGCTTGGTCCGCAACTTATCCATCGCTAACGCAGATGCCTGTACGCCACTACCGGTAAAAGGAATATTCAAATATTCAAGTACCGCCTGAATACGACCATCTTCACCGCCCGCGCCGTGCAAGGCTAAAAAAGCGCGGTCTATTTTTGCAGCCTGGATATCTGCAATTGCATTCGCACCGACATCTATGGCCACATAATCAATACCGGCCTCTTCAAGTGCCGCTACAACAGCAGTACCACTTTGCAACGAAATTTCGCGTTCAGAAGACGTTCCTCCAAGCAGTACACCTACTCGCCCAAGTCGCTTTTTAAATTCATCGTTTACGGGTAATTTTACGGGTTGCATTTACGTTAAAACCTCACTGCAAATTTCGTTTTGCCAATTCGGGGGATAAGACACCTACATTACCCGCACCTTGAGTAATGACTATATCTCCCGCGCGCACCAAATCTTTGATAATGTCAGGCACTCCATCCACGCTTTCAACAAAAATAGGCTCAATTGCACCGCGGGCGCGGATGCTTCTGCATAGATGGCGACTGTCTGCACCCGGAATTACATCTTCGCCCGCGCTATATACTTCCAACATAATAAGCGCATCTACCGTTGACAGGACTTCAACAAAATCCTCATACAGATCGCGGGTGCGTGTGTATCTGTGCGGTTGATAAACCATGACCAAACGACGCTCGGGCCAACCATCGCGCACCGCTTTAATAACAGCAGCAACTTCACGGGGATGGTGACCGTAATCATCAACCAACATGGCTTCGCCACTGTCGATAGGGAAATTTCCATAGACCTGGAAGCGACGACCGACACCTTGGAAATTTGCCAAACCTTGCTGGATAGCTTCGTCGCTCAACCCTTCGTCAGTAGCCACCGCAATAACAGCTGTCGCATTGAGTACGTTATGGATACCTACTGCATTCAAACGGATATGCAAAGGCTTATCATGACCGGGACGTACCACATCAAACTCGGAGGACATTCTCGATTGCTGGATATTGATTGCATGGAAATCACACTTGTCGCTAAATCCATAGGTCAGGATTGGACGGGCCACCTCTGGAATAATATCGCGTACAACCGGGTCTTCACCGCACAAAACAGCCAAACCGTAAAAAGGTAAATTGTGCAGGAAATCGATAAACGTTTTTTTCAGCTTTGAAAAATCACCGCCATAGGTTTCCATGTGATCGGCATCAATATTGGTGACAATCGCAACCATCGGTTGAAGGTGTAAAAACGACGCATCACTTTCGTCAGCTTCCGCAACTAAATAGCGGCTCGCACCCAATTGGGCATTAGTGCCCGTACTGTTGACTAATCCACCGATAATAAAGGTGGGATCTTGTTGCGCTGCCGCCAGTACAGATGCAAGCAAACTGGTTGTAGTTGTTTTGCCATGGGTTCCGGCAACTGCAATGCCATGACGATAACGCATTAACTCACCAAGCATTTCGGCACGACGAACAATAGGAATGCGCAATTTACGTGCATGAATAATTTCCGGATTCGCTTTGTTTACTGCGCTGGAATTTACCACGACATCAGCACCCACAACATTTTCAGATGCGTGCCCAATAAATACCTTGGCCCCTTTTTTTACCAGAGACTCGGTGACATTCGATGCTTTTATATCTGAACCGGAAATTTCATAGCCTTGATTAAGCAACACCTCCGCAATACCGCTCATGCCCGCACCGCCGATACCGATAAAATGAATGCGGCGAATACGGCGCATTTCCGGGACTTCGTAATAATCTTTACTATTTATTGCGGCCTTATCCACGGGCCACCTCCACACATATATTGGCAACAGTGTCTGCAGCTTGCGGTAATGCAAGTGCACGAGCATTAGTTGCCATAAGTTTTAAATGAGTACGTTCCTGCAACTGGGCAGTTAATATTGTCGCCAGTTTTTCAGCTGTCAGTTCTTGTTGCGCAATAGCAAGACCCGCACCGGCCTTTACCAATATTGAGGCATTATGGGTTTGGTGATCATCAATTGCTGTCGGCAATGGAATCAACAAAGCGGGTGCACCTGCGGCCATCAACTCGCTCACTGTCAACGCACCCGCGCGGCAAATTACAAGATCGGCCCAGGCATAAGCCGCTGCCATGTCATTTACAAATGCATCGACTTTTGCGTTTACCTGATATTGCATATAAGTTGATAGAGTTGTTTCGAGGTGATTTTTACCCGCCTGGTGATGAACGAGTGGACGTTCTGTCACAGGTAATTTCGCTATAGCTTGCGGTACCAATTCGTTAATTGCCCTTGCACCCAAACTGCCGCCTAGCACCAGTAAATGTAAGGCTTCTTTTTTAAGGTCACGATCATCATAACGTTCCGCTGGTAAAGGTAAGCTTACAATAGTGTCACGCACCGGATTACCGACAACGTCTACCTTAAATGTCGCCCGGCTAAATACACCTTCAAAAGCAGACAGAACTCGCACTGCCAGTTTTGCCAACAAGCGATTGGTCGTCCCTGCGACAGCATTTTGTTCGTGAATAATTAAAGGTATTGCCAAAAATTTTGCTGCTATGCCGCCGGGGCCTGATGCAAATCCACCAAAACCAATCACCACATCAGGCTTTGTTCGAAGCAAAATAACTATCGCCTGGATAATTGCCGACGTGATAAGAAACGGTGCTTTTACCAAACCTGAAATTCCCCGACCACGAACACCTTCAACACGAATATGGTTCAACTGAATATTGGCAGCAGGAACCAACGAATTTTCAATACCGCGCGGAGTGCCTAACCATTCAACCGAAACGCCGCGCTTACGCAACGAATGCGCTACAGCAAGCGCAGGAAACACATGTCCTCCGGTACCGCCCGCCATGATCATCACAGTTAAAGCTTCAGATTCATTCATAGCTATAACTTCACTGGCTGACGCTTTATGGATTCCGATGCAGGGACAATAACTTCTGCACCATTTAATCCAGCAACTTCCCATTGCGCTCGCATGACAAATGCCATAAGCACACAACACACCAGCAAACTGCTGCCTCCATAACTTATAAATGGCAAGGTCAATCCCTTAGTAGGTAGCAAACCGGATGACACACCTATGTTAACGAACACCTGGAAGCTAAATAAAATTGCTACACCGAAAGTAACCAACGCTGAAAATATTTTATTCCGAGCCAAATTATTTTTAGCGACTACAATAATCCGCGCCACCAGGGCTGCGAATAATCCAATCATTACCACAGCGCCCAGCAAACCAAACTCTTCCGCAATAATTGCAAAAATAAAATCTGTATGTGGCTCTGGTAAAAAAAACAGTTTTTGTAGACTGTTGCCTAAACCCAAGCCAGTCCATTCACCGCGCCCAAAACCTATCAATGATTGTGTCAGCTGATAACCACCGTTTAGGGGGTCGGCCCATGGATCCAGATACGTCACCAGACGCTGCATACGATATGGAGAAAAAATAGCAACGGCAGCCATCCCGCTCACCGCGATAGCAATAAGCAACATAAAATGCCAAATGCGGACACCGGCAATAAACATCATGGAGATAACGGTAACGGTTAATACAACTGAGCTACCGAAATCCGGCTCAAGCAATAATAAAAATACGAAAATCCCAACCAACAACAAGGGTTTTAAAAAACCTTGCCATCCGAAATGTAACTCCTGGTAACGGCGAGAGAAAAAACTGGCAAAAAATATGATGGCGCACACTTTCGCCACCTCCGATGCCTGGACCATAATAAACCCGAGATTTAACCAACGGCGGCTGCCATTTACCCGATGTCCGATACCGGGGATAAGGACAATCACCAATAGAAAAAGCGTAAATATTAAAAAATGCGGCGCATATTTTTCCCAAAGACTAATTGGAACAGCAACGACAAATGTTGCCAATATCAAACCCATCACCACGTAGATACCGTGGCGTTTTGCAAAATACCAGCCATCATTGTGAGTCATGGCAGAAGCAGCTGAAAAAGAAATGGATGCCGATGACACCATGACCAATCCAATCGATAAAAGCACAAACCATAAACACAAGAGTGTCCAATCGATGCGCTGTCCTAACGTCAGTTGAGCGCCTGGGTACGATGACATGGTATGAGCTGCGGTATTCATGTTTATTGCTCCTTTTCCGGGAGCGCTAAAACAGCAGCACAGAATTGCTCGCCGCGATCTTCATAGTTTTTGAACATATCAAAACTGGCGCAGGCGGGGGACAGCAATACCGCATCACCAGTGCCGGCCTGATTAAAGGCTTGTGCCACAGCATCTTGCAGAGAGTTGGCAAATTCAAACTCCACCACACCTTTTACAGCAGCTGCAATAAGCGGAGCATCGCGACCAAGAAGTACCAATCGACACATGAATTGTTGAAGTGTTGGATTTAATTCAGCAAAATTTTGCCCTTTACCTTCACCCCCCAAAATGACAATCAGTTGCGAAGGAGCCCGGGATAAGCCTGCTATCGCGGCAATGGTGGCGCCGATATTGGTGCCCTTGGAATCGTTGTAAAAATCTATACCACTTTTAGTTGCAACAAATTCACAACGATGACGCAATCCGCGAAATTCCCTTAGGGTTGCCAACATGGCTTCCATTGGAATTCCGGCAGCATCACCCAAGGCCAATGCTGCCAGCGCATTATCCACATTATGCTTACCGCTGATTTTTAACTCGTGGGTTGAGAGCAGAGAGGTAAGATTTTTGGCAAGGAAAGTATCACCATTTTCTTCTATAAGTCCGAAGCTGCCGAAATCAGCCTTGCCGCCAAAATAGACAGGTTTGGTATTGGCAGCCAAAGGTGGCTGGGTCAGCACATCGTTACGGTTTACGATGATATGCTCAGCCCCGAAATATACACGCAACTTGGCTAACACATAGTCGCGCATACTGGCATAGCGATCCAAATGATCGGCACTGATATTTAAAATAGTGGCTGCTTTAGCATTTAACCTGGTAACAGTTTCTAACTGGAAGCTGGAAAGCTCCATTACATACAGTTCGATATTATCAGCCAACAATTCCAGCGCTGGCGTACCCAGGTTACCGCCGACCGCGACCTCAAGCCCCGCCTTTGCAGCCATCTCGCCAACCAAGGTAGTCACCGTACTTTTGGCATTGGAACCGGTGATAGCAACTATAGGTGCCTTTGCATAACGTATAAATAATTCAATATCGCCGACAACCGGAATACCGGCTGCTTTGGCAGCAGCTATAGCAGGTAGCTCTATGGAAATACCTGGACTGACAACAATTTCATCGCAGTGCAATAAAATATCAGTATCGATTTCACCAAGCTTTAATTCAACATCTGGAAACTCTGCTTTTATAGTCGCTGTATTTGGCGGTGACAAACGAGTATCAAACAATATAAATGCCTGTTGCTCCTTCATAAGAAAGCGCGCTACTGATAAACCGGTAATTCCGGTTCCAATAACGGCTTTAATACGGCTTGTAGCAATCATGTGTGTCACAATGTCTCACTCAAATAATTAACGAAGTTTCAGTGTTGCCAGGCCCACTAACACCAGCACTAAAGTAATTATCCAGAAGCGGACAATCACCCTGGGTTCCGGCCAGCCTTTTAATTCAAAGTGATGGTGGATAGGCGCCATACGGAAAATACGTTTTCCCGTTAATTTAAAAGAAGCAACTTGCAAAATAACGGAAACAGTTTCGAGGACGAAAATACCACCCATAATAAAAAGTACAATTTCGTGGCGAACAATAACGGCTATAACTCCTAATGCACCGCCAAGTGCAAGCGCACCTACATCACCCATAAAGACAGTAGCGGGATAGGTGTTAAACCATAAAAATCCAAGCCCCGCACCAACCATTGCGCAACAAAAAACAACCAGTTCACCCGCACCAGGAACATAAGCAATATGTAAATATTCAGAGAACTTTAAATTACCTACCAAATAGGCAATTAACGCCAACGCACCTGCAACCATCACACAGGGCATAATCGCAAGCCCATCCAAGCCATCCGTTAAATTGACCGCGTTGCTAGTCCCCACGATGACAAAATAGGAAAAAACGATATAAAAAATACCCATATCCACGGCGACATTCTTAAAAAATGGGATCAATAATTGTGTTTCGGTTGCGGAACCTGCGGTGAAATACAAAAACGCAGCCGCACCAAAACCCGCGACAGATTGCCAAAAATATTTCCAGCGCGCCGGCAGACCACGCGAATCTTTTTTAGCGACCTTGCGATAATCATCGACCCAACCTACGGCACCGAAGATTGCCGTTACAATCAGCACTACCCATACATAACGATTTTGTAAATCTGACCACAGCAACGTACTGGAAAAAATAGCTACTAAAATCAGCGCCCCCCCCATAGTAGGAGTACCTGATTTGCTTAAATGACTTTGTGGTCCGTCGTTACGCACCGATTGGCCGATTTTTAATTCACTCAAACGGCGAATAAACCAGGGACCAAGCAACAATGAAATACCGAGCGCTGTCAATACACCTAAAATAGCGCGCAAGGTTAAATATTGAAAAACAGCAAAACCGTGAATATGTTCTTTTAATTGTTCTGCAAGCCAAAGTAGCATTAATGATTGTCTCCAATGGAGCAAAGCGCAGCCGCCACCAAATCCATGTTGGCGCTGCGAGAGCCTTTGATTAAGATTGTTGTCGTGGGTGCTGCCAATATTTTTAATCGGGCAATTAAGGAGTCACGCTCAGTAAAATGATGCTGGCCAGCCTGAATACCAAATGCGCGGCTGGCATATTCGCTTAGTACACCCAGGGTAAAGAAATGATCGATATTTTTTTGTCGTGCATACACGCCCAGCTCAGCGTGTAGAGCGGGCGCATTTTCACCTAATTCTCCCAAGTCCCCCAGCACTAAAATCCTGATTCCCTTCCGGGCGGAAAGTACATCTATAGCGACCCGAACAGAACCGGGGTTGGCGTTGTAGCTGTCATCGATAACGCAGCTATGATTCAATCCGGAATGTCGGCTCATACGGCCGCCAACGGCAGAAAAATTTGCCAGTCCCGCCTGGATATCCTTTAAACCTGCACCTGCCACATAAGCCATCGCAGAAGCCATAAGCGCATTCCGCACACTATGCTCACCGGGAGAGTTGACCTGGATTCTGATGGTCTGATTTTTGATAACAAGATTAAATTCAACAGCATCGGCCAGGTAACAGATATCCTCGGCACGACAATCTGCTGCAGTTTTATTTAACGAGACTTTAAATATATTTGATGTACTTTCAGCAAGCCATTGTGCCGAAAACTTATCATCTATATTAATAACAGCCGTATCTTTCTCGGTAAGGGCCTTATAAATTTCGCCTTTTGCCTCAGCAACGCCTTCAATAGAGCCGAAACCTGCAATATGTGCCGGCATCACATTATTAATCATGGCAACTTGCGGTTGCGCAAGCGAACATAAATAGGCAATTTCGCCTATAGCACTTGCGCCCATTTCAATCACCGCAAAATCATGACTGGCTGTCAATTGCAGCAAGGTGAGCGGAACACCGATATGGTTATTTAAATTACCTTTGGTTGCATGCACATTGCCACACTGGTGAAGGATATCCGCCAGCATGGTTTTAACCGTTGTTTTACCGCTGCTCCCGGTAATAGCAAGCACAGGCTTCTTAAAAGCTGCACGATTCATGGCGGCAATTTGCCCCAGCGCAAGCAAGGTATCTTTAACAACCAACTGTGGCAGTGCGATAGTTGCATCAAATTTTTCTACCACCAGCCCGCATACATTTTTTTCTGCCGCTTGTGTTAAAAAATCATGGGCATCAAAACGCTCACCGCGCAATGCAACAAATAACTGACCCGATACAAGATTGCGGGTATCTGTATTTACTTGTGTAAATTCCGTGTCACCGTTATGTAACTCGGCATTTAATGACGCACGACAGAACTCTGCCACTTGTGATAACAAGAGAGAAGCAATCATTGCGCACTCTCCCGTTTACCAATACTTTCATCAACATGATCTGTATCGCGTTTTGCCAAACGGCGCTGCAAGGCCAGGCGTGCCTGTTGTACATCGCTAAAGGATAGGATGTGATCTGCAAAGACCTGGTAATCCTCATGCCCTTTACCGGCCACAAGAACCAGGTCACCGGGCTTGGCTTGTTGCACCGCAAAATCTATTGCCTGGGCGCGGTCAGCAATAACAAGGCACCCGTTGGCATTACGTAAACCGCGAATTATATCGGCGGCAATTGCTGAGGGCTCTTCATTGCGAGGATTATCATTAGTGACAATCAAATAATCGCTGTATTTTTCGGCAATGCGACCCATTAATGGGCGCTTGGTTTTATCGCGGTCACCGCCACAACCAAATACTGTCCATACATGCGCTTCCGTATGTTCGCGAATAGCACACAAACTATTTTCCAAGGCATCAGGCGTATGGGCATAATCTACAATCACCCGGATATCTTGGTGGCTATCTTCAATCGCAACTGATTGCATGCGTCCTGGCGCAGCTTGCAAGTGTGGAATTAATGCGACCACAGTATCCAGATTTGCTCCAGCACAGCACATGGCAGCAACAGCAGCCAATAAATTGCTAAGGTTAAATTTACCAATAAATGGTGAAATTAGTTCAGTATTTCCCCACGGAGAATGCAGTTGCGCTTGTGCACCTGAGTTCGTTAAAGCTACATCACTTAAATAAAGGTCTGCGGTTGTATTTGTGATTGAAAAACTCAACGCGGATACATGTTTTGGAAGCTTGTACAGCAAGCTTTTTGCCCAGCTGTCATCTGCATTGACAATTGCACGGCGTAAATGAGGATGATTCAGCAACAACTCTTTGGCTTTAGCGTAGGTATCCAGGTCACCGTGAAAATCCAGGTGATCTTGCGTTAGGTTGGTAAATATTGCTGTATCAAACCGGAGCGCTGCTACACGTCCTAAAACCAAACTATGCGATGACACTTCAATGGCAATAGTGGCAGCATTTTGTGCGACTAATTCAGCCAGGATTCTTTGCAAAGAAACGGCATCCGGCGTAGTCAGGCCGGTTGAATGTATGGCACCTATTTGCTGTGCAACAGGTGCTAGCGCATTGGCATCAAGCACGCCGAAACCCAAGGTACCCACTACACCGGCAGTATTTTTCTGGCCTCTGGATAACAAAGCTGCAAGCTGGGCAATCAATAATGTGCACGTCGTTTTGCCATTGGTGCCAGTGACTCCTATCAATCGACAATCCCGGCTCGGGTGCGAATAAAAATAGCCGGCAATGTCACTGAGACGATGCGCCAAATTTTCCACGGCGATAACAGGAATTAATCCAATCCAGTTTATGCTGCACCATTGCTTATCGGCTTCAACAAAAATGGCGGCCGCACCCAGCCCGATGGCTTGTGCAATAAATTGACGGCCATCGACCTTAGCGCCTTTTAATGCAATAAAAAGATCACCCTTGGCAATTGCACGTGAGTCTAAATTGATACCGCTCACTTCAAGATGTGCTGCATCTCCCAAAATGATATTGGGTAGCAAACTGTCCAAGCGAATTGTTCCAGATAGAGGCGTCATTGCGGCAGTGCCTCTTGCATAAGTTGTTGAGATGCTGCCTCTTGTTGTGCTTTTAGCTTTGCCGCTTTTTCAGCCGCTATCCTGGCGTTTCGCGCACTGAAGGCTTTTACTTCCTCCACTTGTTCCATGGTCGCATCCGGTGGAACTTGCAACATACGCAAAGCATCTTCAGCCACTTTGGAAAATGCAGGTGCTGCAACCATACCGCCGTTAGCTGTAGTACCTGCACCTTGGGGCTCATCGATAACAACCATTGCCACAATGCGGGGATTTTCAACGGGCGCCATGCCTACGAAAGATGAGATTTGTTTGTGTGTATAGTGTCCGGCGATAGATTTAAACGCAGTACCAGTTTTTCCGGCAACAGTGTAAGAGATGGTGCGCGCTCGCTTGCCTGTACCTTCGGTACCCACCACGCGTAACAACATATTTTTTACTTCGTCTGTATATTTTTTATCAACAACACTCTCACCTGTGGGAATTGCATCTACCTTGGTTAAAGAAATGGGACGTTTTACACCGCCATTGGCAATTACTGAATAAGCTTGCACAACTTGCAAAACCGTAAGGTTCATTGCATAACCAAAAGCGATATTGCAGCGCTCAATTAATTGGGCAGGTTTGAGTATCGGTAAACGGCCTGATGATTCACCGGGAAAGTAGGTGCCGGTTTGGTGACCTATACCTAAACGGCTATACATATTGGTCAATGCATTGGCATCTAATTGCAATGCAATTTTTGACATGGCAATGTTGCTGGACTTTGCGATGGCCATCGGCAAATCCAGTACACCGTAATTAAAACCATCATCTGTAATTGTTTTAGTACCCACCACAAAACGGCCGGGATTAGTGTCAATCACGTCGGTGGATTTGAACTTGCCGGATTCCAATGCCGCCAGAATCGCCAGGGGCTTCATGGTCGAACCGGGCTCATAAATATCGGTAATTGCACGGTTACGCAATGCCTGGCCTTTTGCCTGACCACGGTCATTCGGGTTGTAAGATGGGTAATTGGTAATTGCCAGAACCTCGCCGGTTTCTACATCCAGGATGACCAGCGAACCTGCAATACCACCACTGTCTTCAATCGCTTTCTTTAATTCGCGATGTGCAAGGTATTGCAAGCGCAAATCAATACTCAATGTTAAATTTTGGCCGGAACGTGCCGCTTTAATTAATTGCAATTCTTTAACAGTGCGGCCACGCAAATCCTTTAACACTTGCTTGGAACCGTTTTCGCCCGACAACCAGGCGTCATAAGCCAGCTCCATTCCCTCCTGGCCACGATCGTCCACATCTGTCATGCCCACCAGATGTGCGACCACATCAGCGGCGGGATAATAGCGATGGTATTCGGTTTGGCTGTTTACGCCGGGAATATCCAGATCCATAATTTTTTGCGCGGCATCAGGAGCCATTTGACGCTGCAAATACATAAATTCTTTATTGGCGTAACGGCGCAGGCGCGCTTCCATATCAGCTTTATTAATATTTAAAGCTTGCGCCAGCTCCGAAAAACGTTGTGGCGATTGCAACAAAACCTTGGGGTTTGCCCAGATGGTAGCAACCGGAGTACTCACTGCTAACGGCGCACCATTGCGGTCGGTGATAACACCGCGGTAGGCGGGAATAATATCGTTACGCAAAGTGCGCAATTCACCTTGTACCTGCAAAAACTCAAATCCTTTATCAGCGTTTGGTAAGACTTGCAGGCTGGCAACATGGCCGATCAATACCAGGATCAACACCAGCATCACACCAATCACACAATAAAAGCGCCAGCGCGCTACCTTGAGCGTGTTGCGCGATTGCATGGCTGACGATTTACCCAACTTGGGAGTTGCTATTGAATGCCTAATCATCGGCCGACACCATCACTATATGTTCTGTTGTCGGTGCAATCATGTTCAGCTCTTTATTCGCTATGCCTTCTATTCGGCTGTAAGCTGCCCAGGTACTTTCTTCGAGCAAATATTGCCCCCACTCCACTTGCAGAGATGAAGCCTCACGGCGAAGCATTTCCAATTGGTTTACATCGCGGCGCACTTGTTGGGTGGATGACACAACAGCCAGGGCTGACGCTACGACCGAAATCCAGAGGCAAGCCACCAGCAGTAACGCCCAAGGCGCTATGCGTTTTGGTGCTCTGGCTGGATATTGGTTCATGGTGTTCCCTGGTTTGGTTTTCAGAATGTGTGTTATTGGATGATTAGGAAATTTTCTCCGCAACTCTCATAATCGCGCTGCGCGATCTGACATTTGTATCCACTTCACCATCACTTGCTTTTATGGCTTTACCGCAAGAACGCATACGCTTATTTAATTGCTCATCGCGAATCGGAACACCGCGCGGTACTGGATCACCTTGTTCCTGCCGGCGAATAAATCGTTTTACCACTCGGTCTTCCAGCGAGTGGAAACTGATCACAACCAGACGCCCGCCAATAGCCAACACATCCAATGCCTGCTCGAGTACTGCATCCAAATCGCGCAATTCGTTATTAACGTGAATTCGAATGGCCTGGAAAGCGCGTGTTGCCGGATGCTTGCCTTTTTCCCAGGCGGGATTGGCTTCCTTAATTACCTCGGCCAAATGTTTGGTACGGGTAAAAGGCATTTTCTGGCGCTCAGCAATTACTGCGCGTGCCATGCGTTTGGCGAAACGCTCTTCGCCATATTCCTTTAGCACCCAGGCGATATCGTCTTCTGCTGCGCTGTTGAGCCACTCTGCTGCACTTTGGCCGCGAGTCTGGTCCATCCGCATATCCAATGGCCCGTCGCTTTGAAAGCTGAAGCCGCGCTCAGCTTCATCGAGCTGTGGTGAGGACACCCCCAAATCCAACAACACTCCGTCTACCTTGCCAGACATGCCGCGTGCATTGACCAGCTCGGCCAGCTCTGCGAAGGAGCCGTGCGCGATTTCAAATCGTGCATCCCCGGTAAAGCGCTCCTTGGCCACTGCCACAGCCGCCAGGTCCTTATCTATGCCCAGCAAACGGCCTTCCGGGGCGAGATTCTGTAATACCAGGGTACTGTGCCCACCGCGACCAAAAGTACCGTCTACGTAAAAACCAACAGGGTTCGTTACCAGCGCGTCGACCGCTTCCTGCAAAAGTACGGTGACATGTTGAAGTTGGACCACACGCCACCCCTAGAGCGAAAGCGAAAGCATTTCGCTGGGAATCTCGTCATCAGCAGGCTCATCCAACAACGCGAGCCAGCTCTCCTCACTCCACAACTCAAGTTTTTTACCCTGACCCACCAACATCATTTTTTTATCGAGATTTGCGTATTCACGCAGAGTTGGAGGCACAAGAACGCGACCGCTGGCATCAATCTCCAATGCAGTGGCATAACCAATCAAAATACGTTTGGCGCGTTTGGATGCGTTATTCAAACTGGAAAGTGCGTCGATTTGTGGCAATAACTCAAGCCATTCCGGCTCTGGATACACCAACAAGCAGCGATCTTGTGCGTGCGCAGTCACCACCAAGCGTCCACCGCAAGATGCTACTAACTCTTCGCGAATGCGAGTCGGTATCGCCATGCGCCCCTTGGGGTCCATGTTGATGGAATGACTACCTGTGAACACGTTTCACCACTTTTTTGATGTTGCTATCGTTATTAGTTGGGATTTTCCACAAAACACCACTAAAACCCACTTTTACCCACAGCGCCCACTATAAATCCGGGTAAATCAAAGTCAAGCGAGCAATTGCGAAAAAGCAGGGAAAATTACGGGAAAAACCGTGATCAGGCAGCGAAACAGAAGGAAATCAAGGGGATTAGTATCACCAAAAATCAGATATGACTTTATAATTCAAAGCAATAGAAATAAAACTTAAAGTAAAACCTTAAGTTGGTAATTATTTCGTATTAAAAAAGAAATTTGCCAGCAGGAAGGGGTCTAAACGAGACGATTAAATAAGTGCTAGATAACAAACCGATCAGATTTGCAGCGCAAAGGCTACCTTTTAGCCTGGGGTAACGCAAGCCACCATTAAAAAAACCTCGCTCACGCGCACTCAAAAATTACTCTCACCAAAAGAGCAAATGCGCAGGGAGATTGTCGCTCTACATAGGAAATGATATTTCGCTTAGCGCTATCCTGGCACCCAAAACGTTCAGCGTTAACCAGCGCACTGACGCGCCAAAAAAATAATTTTACTCTGGCACTTCTGCAACAGACTCCTGATTGTGCACTTAGTCGCAATATTGAACAGATGTTTCAGAGGATTTGCGTCTTTTGATACCCAGGAATTTACCCGTAGAATATAGTTTTATACCGAGAGCATATTGAAGTTGAACAAAGCTCTATACGCATTTATTTATGGATGTTCCAAGGACTACTTTTATGCGCCAGCTTCGATTTTTTATTTTTTTACTTGTATTTCCACTGTGTCAATACTCACATGCCACTCCTGTGCGTTATGACGTAACGGGTATTATGACCACATCTGCAAGCAATGGTAACTCGCCCATTGCCAATGGAGCTTCTATTACAGGATGGTATGAGCTTGACTGGGACCAGGCCCAATTTGGGACCACACTGGGAAATGGTGCAATTTATACGGGAATTCTCAGCTATTATTTTGACATAGATAATCAATTTACCTTAAAAGGCAGTAGCCCTAACATTGAATATTTTTCAGAAACTCTAGCCCTCGCAACCAATAGTCCGATAATGCAGTTTCGCGATCAATCACCGGCTCTATTCATTAAGAATTTTTTACCTATAGAAGATTTATTTTTTACCATCAGCAATCACAACGGCAACAAGAGCGTGAGCCTTGATTATTATTCTGTTCCGGATTTTGACAACGGTGATAATGTTTATATCGGCTGGTGCGATCTTTTGGAAAACCATACTAACAGTGTGCCGGAGCCGTCAATTTTTTTATTGATGCTCACGGGACTGGCTGTATTGTGTTTAAGAAAAGCGAAACAAAAAATCTGAGTCACCTCAACAATAGGGTCGCTGAATCTTATATAAAAAATCCCAACACACATTGCCAATGTTGGGATTTTTTCTACTTATCCAAGGCCCTGCTTCTAGCGACTGTTCCTCTGCCCTGTAACTCCTTTAGCTTTAGCGCTCTCTTTACCAATAGGTTGATCACGCTTTACCTGGCTTGAAGCGCCGTTACGAAATTCAGAGCGGCAATCTTTCTTTGATGCCGAGACTTTACCGTTCTTACAGACAAACTTTGAACCATCACAGTGGTCTATCCCGCCCATTGAACGGGAACATGGATAATTAGCAGCAACCCCAGGGATTGAAAGCACCATTAGCAGCAAGCAAATTAAAGACCTGGTTGGCATATAGAATTTTCCAAGAAAGACAAGTCAGTGAAGCAACTGAATATTTGAGAAAGACGATATAACAACGACAATAGTAAGAGCTATCGAAAGAGCATTCTCTTAGCAGCCTTTGCAGCAATCCAAGTTTAGGGGCAAGAAACACCCCCAAACTCAGGCTACATCAATAGATGGAGTCGGCCGATAAGCCGGGTTCTGTCGTGGACAGTCATTCATCTGGGATATGTGTCACCACATACCTCAAGCAACCTACCCGAACCCAGTGCGGGCCGCACCAATGGGTTCCTATTTGGTCTTGCTCCGAGCGGGGTTTACCGTGCCACGGACTGTTACCAGCCGCGCGGTGCGCTCTTACCGCACCCTTTCACCCTTACCGGCGTTCTTACGAACGCTTAGGCGGTTTGCTTTCTGTTGCACTTTCCGTAGGTTCGCACCTCCCAGGCGTTACCTGGCGCTCTGCCCTATGGAGCCCGGACTTTCCTCCCCGATGCACCGTGCAATACTCTAGAGAATTACCCAGTTAACACCGGAGCGACTGTCTGGCCAACTCCGGGGCGCACACTACCGCCATACCTTTAAAAGCACAAGTAAAATCCCGAGCAACGCAGCATCCGCAGGATTTTACAATGATCACACTACAAACGAATACGTTTTCACACTTGGCTGAAAATTCACTTTAAACAAAGCATATTCCTGCTTGTACAATAGTCAGCGTATCTTTGGCGCATGATTCAAACAATGGGTTTCATGAGTCACAGCAATAAAGTTGCAGACTGGTATTTTGGTAATTTTAAGCTATTACTAATCAAGAGCCTCGATTGTTCAACTCACTGATCCACTTATAAAAATTATTGTATTTGAGGAGTCCCTCGTGAAATTACCCAAGCTCAGTTTTTTGTCGGTCGTTATTGCGAGCCACATCAGCCTTCATGCCATGGCTGACGATACACCCGCATTGGATGAGGTGATAGTGACTGCGCAAAAACGTGCGCAAAAATTGGAAGACGTGCCCATTTCATTGACAGCATTAAGTGGCACCAAGTTAGAGGATGCGGGTATTACCAGCGTATCAGGCATAGCCGATTACACACCCAGCTTTAACATGACACAAACCGGGATAGGTACCAACATCGCTATTCGCGGTATCAGCTCTGGTGTCAACCAGGGTTTTGAGCAGTCTGCCGCCATGTTTGTGGATGGTATTCATTATGGTCGTGCGCAATTGGCGCGCGCGCCCTTTCTTGACATAGAGCGCATTGAAGTTTTGCGCGGCCCACAAAGTATTTTGTTTGGTAAAAACAGCACTGCCGGAGCAATCAGTATCATTAACGCAAAACCCGGCAGCGAATTTGAAGGTAACCTGAACCTGAGTTACGAACCGGAATATAACGAGCGCGAAGCTCGCCTTGTGCTTTCCGGCCCCATCAGCGACACCTTGGGTGGGCGCATGGCAATACTGAGTCGTAAAACGGATGGTTTTATTGAAAATACAACGCTTAACCGAGATGAATCTGCTGATAAAGACCAGGTTGTACGTGCAACCTTACAATGGAAACCGACAGACACCTGGGATATCACTTTAAAACTGGAAGACGGTTCTTTTGACAGCAATGGCCGCAATATTGAAGTGATCAAGCCGGTAACCAATCCGGCTTTAAATCCAACCCTGGATCCAAACCCCTACAAAACAATTCTCTCTTACTTAACCGCAGGTCAATTTGCGCTAGATACCACCCAAGACGGTAAGCGCCAATCCAACGGTGATTACAGTTATAACGATACCAGTAACATTACCCTGACTGCCGAACACGATATGAACGGCATGACATTGACCTCAGTCACAGGCTACAACAGCTATACCTATTCCGAACTGTGCGATTGTGATTTTACCGGTGCTCCCGGCTTCAATATTTTCTCTGATGAAAAATATCGCCAGGTCAGCCAGGAACTGCGTCTGGCTTCCGCAGCAGACCAGCCGCTGAGCTGGATTGGCGGGCTGTTCTATCAAACCAGCAACATCAAATTCCATGACAAGGTTGCAGTGCCGACCGACAGCGTCATTGCAACTGCTGTTTCCCCATTGCTGCGCGGTGCATCAACCCAGCGTGACTTTGATCAGGACACCAGCCTCTATGCCATTTTTGGCCAGGCAACCTGGAATATCACCGACACCAATCGTTTAATTGTGGGCGGACGCTATTCATCTGAAACCAAAGACGCCAGCCGTCACCAATACCATGTAACACCCAGCGGCGATATCTTGCCTATCGGTACAGTTAACGATCCCTATAACAAACTCTGGGCCGCCTTCAGGATTGATCCACACCAAATCAAAGGTGATCGCCGCGAATCAGGTTTTGATCCGCAGATTATTTTCCAGCAGGACATCAATAAAACCGACCGACTGTATCTCAGCTATACCACCGGCTTTAAATCCGGCGGTTACGATGTGCGAGCCAACTCCGCACCGACTGAATTGGGAGGAATTTTTCCCGGAGCAGATACGAACGGCAGTTGGGAATTCGAACAAGAAAATGTTAAAAACTATGAAGCGGGCGGTAAATTTTTACTGGCCAATGGCTCTGCAGAGCTGAATCTGGCGGTGTTCCGCTCAGACTTTACCGATATGCAAACCAGCCAGTTTGACGGTAGCCTGAGCTTCAACGTTACCAATGCCGGTGAAGCGCGTGTACAAGGTGTGGAAGTTGATGGTCGCTGGGCAATTACCAGTAATTTGCTGATGCGCGGCGGTGCAAGCTATCTGGATTTTGAATACCTGAGCTTTCCCAATGGTCAATGTGCTTTTGGCCAAGCTGCTACCAGCGGCAGTTCTTGTGACCAAACAGGAATGCGCCGTGAATTCGTACCTAAGTATCAAGGTAACCTGGGGCTGGATTACGACATAGAGCTTAGCAACGGCTGGAAAATTACCAATACACTCGATTTTATTTTCAACTCCGGTTACCTCACCACACCTTCGCTGGATAGCCGCTTTAAACAGTCGTCTTACACCAAGATCAATGCGCGCATTGCATTAAGCGGTGTTGACGATAAATGGGAGCTTGCCCTCGTGGGCAAAAACCTGAGCGATGAATCGGTCATTACCTATGCCAACGGTTTGCCCGTTGCCAGTGTATTAACCAAAGGAGCAGGCTCAGGCTTCTACGCATTTTATGAGCCGGCCAGAAGTGTTGCCGTGCAAGGTACTATTAAATTCTAAAAAGGTACTATTAAATTCCAGAGCTGTTTAAGCTGCAGGCATTAACCCAATCAAAGCCGCGCCCACACCGTCATCGGTTTCGGCGCGGTTTTTTTATGGTTCAGTATCGGTTGGACTCCCCGTCGGGTTCGACCTAAGCAAAAACCATATTCAGTAATGAATGTTTCCTGAAAGGACGAAGATGACGGACAGCTAAATACCTCCCGACTGATTTATACTGCTGAATTGATATCGCTAATTTGAAAATCCCAGCTGAGGGTGTTAGTTTTCCACGCTCCATCTCTATACAGGCAAGCATCCAGATGACTGAAAAACCGGCAACGGCTTTACTGCGCGCGCAATTGCGTTTGATGCTGGGCGATGAAATTGCCTTCGGCCCCGGCAAAGCCGATTTGCTTGATGCTATCCGCACTACAGGTTCTATTTCTGCCGCCGGCAAAAAAATGGGGATGAGCTACAGGCGTGCCTGGTTGTTGGTCGATGCAATGAATCGCTGCTTTAAGGAACCGCTTGTCGCTACGGTAAAAGGCGGTGTAAAAGGCGGCGGCACACAATTGACGGAGTCAGGTGAGAAAGTGTTGGAGCAATACCGCGCATTGCAGCAAGAAATCGCACCCGTTACTAAAAAATATTTTACTGACCTAAAGCCTTTACTGCGTAAAAAACCTCTGCCCGCTGAATAACACTTAATTTAATCGTCCTGCAAAACAAGCTTGCCCTTGGCCAGGGATAGCCAGCGATCCGTTAAAAATTCTATCTCGCGAGGTGAGTGGGTTACATACACCATGGGGATTTTAAACTCGGATTTTATACGCAAAAAGAAAGGTAAAATCTGGTTTTTTAAACGTTCATCCAATGCTGAAAGCGGCTCATCCAATAACAATAAGCGCGGCGAATAAAGCACTGCACGCCCCAGGGCAACGCGCTGTTTTTCACCGCCTGACAGCGAGCCTGGCTTGCGTTCCAGCAAAGGCTCCAGCTCCAGCAAACCGACTACAGTTTCTATATTAAAACGACGCTCTTGCGGCGGAATATTACGATAGCCATAGAGCAAATTATTACGCACAGAAAGATGTGGCAAGAGTTGTCCGTCCTGAAATACCAAACCGGTCCTGCGCTCATGCGGTGGCACAAAAACCTTATCAGCAGTATTCAGCAAACTGACACCATCAAGTAAAATATGACCCTGTTGCGGCTTTAACAAGCCTGCAATAATAGCCAGCATAGTGCTCTTCCCACTGCCGGATGCACCTAAAACTCCCGTGATAGGAGCATCCATTATTGTATTTATCTGCAAACAAAAATCATCGCGTTTAAAATAAATATCAAGTTCCAGCACGATGAACTCCAAGCCACTTTTCAGCACGCCGCGATAACAAATTACTCAACAATAATGCAAAAAAGGCAAATGCCAGGCTGATGATTATCAAACGTATTGCCATGGCATCACCGCCTATTTGATGTGTTGCTGAATAGATAGCCAAGGGCAGGGTTCGCGTTTCACCGGCGATATTTCCCACAAACGTAATAGTCGCACCGAATTCACCCAATGAACGGCTGAACACCATAATCAAACCAATCAGGATGCCCGGCAGCATCAACGGTAGAGTCACTGTTAACCATACTTTTAAGGGACTCGCACCCAGCGTACTGGCCGCTTGCTCAAGGCGACGATCAATCATTTGTACGGAAAGCTTTACCGCTTGCACCATTAAGGGAAACGCAATAATTGCCGATGCCAAAACCGCGCCTTTCCAATTAAACACAAACTCAATATTAAAATTATGTTTTAACCACTGCCCGATTACGCCTTGGGAACCGAAGGTCACCAACAACAAGTAACCCGGCACCGTGGGCGGCAATACCATAGGCATAAAAAGCAGAGCTTCAAATGCAGGTTTGGCAAAAAACTGCTTGCGCGCAAGTAGCCAGCCACAACCGATCCCTGGCAGTAAACACACCAGGGTTGCCCACAATCCGACATGTGCAGACAGTGACAGCGCTTGCCACTCAGGTTCGGTCAACATAGACAAATCACTTAATAGAGAAGTGTAAAACCATAACGGGTAAACACCGCTTTTGCGTCATCAGTTTGCAAAAAATCCCAAAAGGCTTTGGCATCCTGGCCGGCATTTTTCGTTAATGCTCCGGGATATTCAACCGGGGAATGGCTGGCTGCCGGAAAGATTGCCGCTATTTTTACTTTTTTGCTTAAGTAGGCGTCGGTCTTATACACAATACCCACATTACATTCAGCGCGCTCCACAAAAGCCAGGGCTGTCCGCACATCTTCTGTGCCGACAATTCGCGGCGATATTGCCTCCCACCACCCATATGAAACCAACGATTGCTTGGCATACTTGCCAACAGGCACCGACGCTGTATCACCCGTACATAAACGTCCATTAAAACTGGCCGCCAGGTTAAATGCCGGATCCAGCTCAACCTTAATGTCACTGGCCACCGGCGCTATGAGTACAAGCTCATTACCCAATAATTTTTTATAGGATTCCGCAGCCAATACACCACGCTTGAGAAGGTAATTTCCCCAATCGTTATCTGCAGAAATAAAAATATCGGCAGGTGCACCATTTTCAATTTGTTTTGCCAGGGTTGATGAGCCGGCAAAGGATTTTTTAATCACTACACCTGGATGAGTTTTTTGATAACTGGCACCCAGCTCGGTTAAAGCATCTGTCAAGCTTGCGGCTGCATAGAGCTTGACTTCACCGGCTGTTGCAAAACTGCATAACAACGAGAATAAAATAAAAGTAACGGAATTTATCCTCAAAGCTCGCACAAAATCAGCACCATAATGGCGCAACCCTATTAAAACCTGCATCATCTTAATCCCCTTTTGATAATTTTTTCGTAATTTCAAATTTATATTAAAACTTTCGATATATATGTTTGTATATATCGAATAACAATGTCAACATAATCTCCGATATTTTAATTAACTCACCTAAATTGGAGATTTTATTGATGCAACACGCCGCAAAATTTTCAGCGTTATTTTTATTCTATATAGCTTGTTCAGTACCCGTATTTGCCGTCGATGCTACTACAGAACTGCTTGCACAAAAGGGTGTAATCAGCGCAGAAGAATATGAGAAAATCAAAAAACCCCAAAACAATCTGGCCACTGTTGATTTGAGTGATGGCCTGAAAATTACCAGCGGCGATAAAAATTTCACAGCGCAAATAGGTACCATGCTGCAACTGGATGCAGCAAATTACAACAGCAATATTAAAGACAGTACAGGACGTGACCTTGCCAATGCAGGCTCAGAATTTCGTCGTGTTCGGCTCTCCATGAATGGAACCCTGTACAACACCTGGGATTACAAAACCGAAATTGATTTTGCAAACGGCTCACAACTAATCGATGGCTACCTTACCTATCGCGGGTTCAAAACCCAAACACCGGTGCAGTTGACACTGGGCTATTTTAAAATTCCTTTTAGCCAGGAATCATTGATGGCTGATAAAGGTTTAACCTTTATGGAGCGCTCCCTTCCCAATTCTTTTTTAAATGCACGCGCACCGGGTGCAATGATTGCAGCAGGCAGCGATAACTGGAGCACGGCATTTATGCTTCACGGTGAGCAGATTTCGGCAGCGGCCAGCGCCTTGAGTGATGAAGGCGGCGGTGCGAGCTGGCGTACCACCTGGGCACCATTGATTGGACCTGGTGCCACATTGCACCTGGGCGCCTCTTTAGCAACACGCGCACCGAGCCAAAACAATACAGCGTTAACTACTACACCCATTACCTATACGGAAAGCGTACGTTTTCGCAGTAAACCCGAATCCAATATTATTGAAACGCGCTTGATAGATACGGGCAATATTGTCAATGTTGACCGTACAGACTTATGGGGAATTGAACTGGGTGCCAGCCTAAAAACCTTAGGCTTCAATGCTGAATACATTGATACCACTATACAACGTCGAAAGGGTTTGGATGATTTGCATTTCAGCGGTTGGTTTGCGCAGGCCAGCTGGAGCATCACCGGTGAGGAGCGCACTTACAAAGGCGACAAGGACTTATTTGATGGAATTAAGCCTGCAAAGACATTTGACCAAGGTGGTATAGGCGCATGGGAACTTGCCGCGCGATTATCTCAAGTTGATTTTAATGATGGCGAATGGGTCATGCGCAATAAAATGCCGGTGCCGGAAATCAATGGTGGCAAACAACGTAATCTCACGCTTGCCCTCAATAGTTATTTAAATTCCTATTTACGTGCGAGCCTGAACTATGTCCATGTGCTGGATATAGAAGGAGGGAGTTTTGACAACAAACAACTGAATGCACTGCAATTCAGATTACAACTTGCTTACTAATAATAAATTGCAAGGTGCCCGGTTTCTGAAAATCGCGCACTTTGCAAAGGCTTTTCAGATTCTGCTCAGTCCTGTTGCAGCACCCAGTCGTATAGGAAATTCTTTTTCAAGCCGGTAATTTTTGCCCCTATGGCAGCGGCTTGTTTTACAGGTAATTCTTCAAGCAGTACCTTCATGATTCGTTCCTGTTCTGCTGTTATTGCGGCATTCTCCGGTTTGCTTGCCCCCTGCACAAGAACTACAATTTCACCGCGCTGCTGGTTGCTATCAGCCGCTACCCATTCCACCAGTGCCGATAGTTTATCGCCTTTGATGGTCTCAAAGGTTTTGGTGATCTCGCGGGCAACCACCACTTCCCTGTCGCCACCAAATACTTGCAGCATATCCTGCAAGGTTTCCAAGATACGGTGTGGCGCTTCGTAAAAAATCAACGTTCGTGTATCGGCTGCAAGGTTTTGTAATTGCGCGGTACGCGCTACCTGCTTTGCCGACAAAAAGCCTTCAAAGGCAAACCGGTCTGACGGTAAACCTGCCGCACTTAAGGCAGCAATCATTGCGCAGGCACCGGGAACAGGTATAACTCGAACCCCCTGTTCACGGGCTTTGCGCACCAGGCGATAACCGGGGTCAGATACCAAAGGTGTACCGGCATCCGAAATCAAAGCAACATGCTCACCGTTTAATAATCGTGCAATAAGTTGTTCAGTACGATGCTCATCACTATGATCGTGGTAAGCGATTGCCGGCGTTTTTATGTCAAAATGTGCAAGCAGACGCGAACTGTGGCGCGTATCCTCCGCCGCAATGACTGCTACTGTTTGTAGAGCCTGTATGGCTCGCGGTACCATGTCGTCCAGATTGCCAATCGGCGTGGCCACTACATAGAGATTGCCATAACAGAATGTGCCGGAATTACTTGCGAGACTCTCGTGGAGATTAGCTGCTTGTGTGCTCATAAGATTGTTCTCTATAGGCAGAATTGCCAGATTTTCGTCGTACGCCAGGAGTCGTAATCCATGATAAACCGATCAATACAGTGTCTGTTTTTTTTGCTGTTTGCCCTGACCCTGTACAGTTGCGGCGGCAATACCAAACCTGATGTACCAGAACCTGTTACCAAACACGCTGCACAATCGTCCGCCAAACCAACCGAACCGAGCCTGGACCCGAAAGACCTTGTTGCGCAGGCGCAGCAAAAAAAAGCGCCCGAACGCAACCACTTATTATTGCAAGCGGCGGAGATTTACCTGCAACAAAATAAAACGGATAAGGCACGCAATATCATTGGTGAACTCACTGGATCGCAGCTGCCAGACCAGCAATTTGTAAAACTTAGCCAGATATCCGCAGCAATAGCCTTAAAAGATGGTGATGCCGAGCGAGCGCGGCGCATTCTAACGAACACTCGCCTGGAACAACAATTAAAAGCATTGGAACCAGCCCAGGAAGCCGCATTACTTGAGTTGCGCGCCCAGGCATTCGAACGCTGCGGCCAACTACAGGACAGCATTGCCGAGCGTATCAGCATGTCTGCGATTTTGACTGACAAGCAAGCGACTAATAGCAATCAGGATATGCTCTGGCAAACGCTGATGACCTTGCCGCTTGCCGAACTGCAGGCTAACGCCCGCAAGGGCAGCGGGGGTATTACCCAGGGCTGGTACAGCCTGGCCGCACTCAGCAAAAACAATACCCAGGATGCAGCCTCGCAGCTTGCCATGTTGACTCAGTGGCAAAAACAATGGCGCACCCACCCTGCCGCCTCTAATTTGCCTAGAGATTTACGCGCATTGCAAACTATTATCAGCCAGCAACCTAAAAAAATTGCACTCTTGCTTCCCTTGCAAGGCCGCTTGGCCGAAGCCGGTGAGGCGGTAAGCGATGGTTTTTTTGCAGCTTATTTCCAGCAGGCAGGTACTGGCAACTTTCCTGAAGTCCGCCAATATGACTCCACTAAAGATGCGGCAGCCACCTATCTGCAAGCCGTCAAAGACGGTGCCGAATTCATTATCGGCCCCGTCGACAAAGATGGCGTTAATACCATCAGCCAATTACCTGTCTTAAATGTACCTGTACTGAGTTTAAATTATCCCGATCCTCAGCCAGCGCAGGCCTTGAATAATTTTTACCAATTCGGGCTGGCCGTTGAAGACGAAGCTCGCCAGGCAGCGCGCCAGGGCATGCAGGACGGCCACAGGCGCGCACTGATTGTCGCCACAGCACAAGATATCAGTGAGCGCAGCGCTCAGGCCTTCGCTACCGAATGGCAAAAACTCGGCGGCACCCTGGTTGGTAAAACCCATTTTGCTACGCAAGATAAATTCTCCGAAAACTTTCGCCATTTAATGCTGTTGGATGAAAGCCAGGCGCGAGCAACCCTGTTACAGCAACAACTGCTCACCAGGTTTGAGTTTATTCCGCGGCGCCGCGCCGACATAGATATGATTTTTATGGCGGTAACACCGGCGCAGGGCCGCCAGATCAAACCGACATTGGTGTTCCAATATGCCAGTGGTGTATCAGTCTATGCCACCAGCAGCATTTATTCCGGCGATACAGATACTATTAATAACGAAGATTTAAATGGCGTAGTCTTTAATACCTTGCCCTGGATTTTTGATGACAATAATCCGAGCAAGCAAGCCATTGCACAAAATACCAAAGCCGCCGCAGTCTATGGCCGCTTGCACGCATTGGGTGCCGATGCATTTCACCTTTACTCGCGCCTGCCACAATTAAAGCAGGCACCACAAATGCGTCTTTACGGTGCGACCGGTTCACTACAGCTCATGCCTGACGGGCGCATTGAGCGCGAGCAAATGTGGGCCAGGTTCAACCAGGGCCTGGCTGAACCCCTCGCTACAGTCGTTGATACTGAATCACGAGAGGGGATCGAATAGTTGTTCTTCAAACGCCAGCGACCCGCAGAAAAAAATACCGGCGCCCAGGCAGAAGCGCACGCAGAAGCATTCTTGCTACAACAGGGATTGGTAAAATGCGCAAAAAATTACCGCTGCAAGCTGGGCGAAATTGACCTGATAATGCGCGACCGGGATGTTCTGGTATTTGTCGAGGTGCGTTTGCGCACACACCAGGCATTTGCCAATGCAGCTGAAAGCGTTACTATTCGCAAACAACAAAAAATCATCAAGACCGCGCGCTATTATTTACAAGAACACGGTTTAACCGATAGTGTCAATTGTCGCTTTGATGTCATTGCCTTTAGCGACAAGGGCACACCCGAATGGATTAAAGACGCCTTTTCTGCCGCATAATCTGAATAGAATTTTATGGATCAACGAGTCATTACCCTGTTTCACGAAAGTATTGAAGCCAAAATGCAGGCTGGCGAACAACTGGCACCGTTGATCGCACAAGCAAGCCATAGCATAGTGGAAGCACTGCTCAATGAGAAAAAAGTATTAACCTGCGGCAACGGTATTTCAGCAGCACATGCGCATATCTTTACCGCCAATTTGATGAATAGCCTGGAGCAGGAGCGCCCCAGTTTACCCGCCATCAGCTTGGGAACCGATATCATCAGCAACGCTGATAATGCCAACAGCAACGATATTTATGCCAAGCAAATTCGAACCCTCGGGCAAGTGGGCGATGTACTTTTGTTGGTAACCACCACCGGCACTGCAAGTAATCTTTTACAAGCTATTAGTGCCGCACACGACAAACATATGCAGGTTATTGCACTTACCGGTCGCGACGGTGGTGATGTAGCTGCTTTGTTAGATTCACAAGATATTGAACTTCGCGTACCAGTAACGGCCAAACATCGTATTCACGAGGTACACTTACTCACACTCTTTTGCGTGTGCGATTTAATAGACCAACAATTATTCGGTGGATTTTGAATATGAAAACCTGTAACCGTACCACCTTATTAAGCCTCACACTTTGCGCCGGCCTGCTGGTAAGCGGCTGTGCCGAGGTGATCAATGTCACTACCAGCAAACCTATAGAAATGAAGGCCAATGAGCGCACCATGGGTGCAAAACTCAATGACAAGGAAATCGAAACAGCTGCCAAGGTCAATATAAAGAAAGCTCACCCGCAACTTGAATATGCTCACATTAATATCGACAGTTTTAACGGTATAGTATTGCTGACCGGGCAAGTAGCCAGTGAAGAGCTGCGTAACCTGGTTTCAGATACAGTTTACAAATTGAATCCCGTGCGTGAAATTCACAACGAGTTGGTAATTGGTGAGCCAACCAATTTTACGGCGCGCAGCCTGGATACCTGGATCAGCACAAAAATCAAAGCTCAATTGATTGCTGACAGCGAAACCCAAAGTCGCCGTATCCATTTTGTGACCGAGAACCAAACGGTGTTTTTAATGGGCATAGTGACACGCGCAGAGGCCGACCACATCGTAAATATGGTAAGCCATACTGCCGATGTACAAAAAGTCGTTAAGGTTTTTGAATACATTGATTAAGCACGCTTTTGTCGCGCGGATTAAGCGGTAGATACTCTTGATAACTTATAAAGGAAACCTTCATGGTCACATTCATTATTATCCTGGTCATTATTGCTGTTATTGTTTTTTATGTTATTGGGGTTTATAACCAGTTAGTCACTTTAAAAAACCGCTATCAAAATGCTTTTTCACAAATAGAAGTGCAACTAAAGCGCCGCTACGACCTGATCCCCAACCTGATAGAAACAGCGAAAGGCTACCTGTCCCATGAACGCGAAACACTGGAGGCGGTGATCAGTGCACGTAACCAGGCTGTAGGTGGTTTGAAAGCCGCCGCTGCTGATCCAAGCAGCGCGGCAGCCATGAAAGAATTGGCAGGTGCAGAAGGCCTGCTTACCAATGCCATGAACCGCTTGAATGTGGTTATGGAAGCCTATCCGGACCTCAAAGCATCACAAAACATGATGCAACTTTCTGAAGAGCTCACCAGCACTGAAAATAAAGTATCCTTTGCCCGCCAGGCATTTAATGATGCGGTGACTGCTTACAATACCTATAAACAAAGCTTCCCGCCGGTATTTTTTGCCGCCTCCTTTGGCCATAGCCAGGATGCGTCTCTACTGGTATTTGAAGACTCCAAAGAAATCCAGACCGCACCGAAAGTCAGCTTTTAATACGACTTTAAAAAGGGGCTATCATGAGATAGCCTTTTTTATTTATGCCATTTGATTTCGTGTAGAACGCCTATGAACTTTTTTGAACAACAAGATCTCGCGCACCGGAATACCAAGCGCCTGGTGTTTTTATTAATTCTTGCGGTGCTGTCATTAATTGCCATCACTACCTTGCTGTTTGCGACAGCCTTCTATTATATGGAGCTGAATACACATCGCTATCTTACCAATACCGGTATTTGGCAAGGAATTATGCACTCCTTAAGTTGGGAGCTGATCGCCGGAATCAGTGCGACTGTCTGTGTTGTCATATTTTTAGGAAGCCTCTACAAATTATTCCAACTTTCAAGTGGTGGTCGCGTAGTCGCGGAATCCCTCGGTGGTCGCCCCCTCAATCACCAAACCGCCAATGCCGATGAAAAGAAAATTCTGAACGTGGTAGAGGAAATGGCAATTGCCTCAGGTACACCTGTTCCCCCGGTTTATATTATTGAAGACGAGGCAATCAATGCCTTTGCGGCTGGCCACACACCGCAAGATGCGGTCATAGGTGTAACTCGCGGTTGCATACGTGTGCTCAATCGCGATGAACTGCAAGGTGTTATCGCCCACGAATTCAGTCACATTTTTCATGGGGATATGCGTTTGAACCTGCGTCTGGTTGCACTGCTGAATGGCATTTTGCTCCTGGGTTTGATCGGCGAATTTCTATTGCGCACATCCGGACATCGCTCTGCATTTCGCTCCAGCAAAGATAAATCGCCTGCGGCCATTATGGGTTTGGGTGTGGGGTTGATCGTTATTGGCTACACCGGTACTTTTTTTGGCAAACTCATTAAAGCCGCTGTCAGTCGCCAGCGCGAATTCCTTGCAGATGCCTCCGCCGTAAAATTTACCCGTAATCCCGCTGGTATTTCTGGAGCACTTAAAAAACTGGGCGGTTATGTGGGTGGTTCGCAAATGGATGCTGCCAATGCATCTGAATTCAGTCATATGTTTTTTGGCGAAGGAACCAGCAGCTTATTTGGCGCTCTCGCTACACATCCACCGCTTACAGAACGTATCAAGCGAATTGATCCGCGCTGGGATGGCAAATTTGCCCGCATAGATGTACATGTGGAAAAGGACAACAGCTATATAGATGAAGGAAGACATGTTGCCGACGAGGGGCACCGGTCGCCATTGGAATTTACCACACCACAGACAGCTGTGGCATTTGCAGCAAGCGTAGACCAGGTTTTGCAAACTATCGGACAACCCAACCAATCACATTTGGCTTACGCACAACAAACATTGAATGCCATCAGCAATGAGTTGCACGATGCCGCCCACAATCCCTGGGAAGCACAAGCGCTGATGCTCGGATTATTGTTAGACAAAAATACCGACAAACAACAAGTGCAATGGCAGCTACTCGATCAACTTTTTTCAGACAACCAAATTGCATCACTAAAGCCCTGGGCACTACAAGCGTCTTTATTAGAGCCGCGCTTGCGCTTGCCACTGCTTGAACTGAGTTTACCCGCACTTAAAAATTTATCGCCGCCGCAATACGAACTATTCAGGTCGGCCATGAACAGCCTGATTCGGGCCGACGAACATATTGATCTGGTTGAGTGGTCGTTCTTCCGAATCATTACACACAATCTGGAAACCCGAAAAGCACCGCACCGCTTGCTGGATGTCAACCAGTTAGAAAAAGAAGCCTGCATACTCCTATCTGTTATCGCCAATGCGGGCACGGATTCAACAGCACATGCCGAAAATGCATTTAATAGCAGTAAGGTAATTCTTGGCTTTAATGATGCGCAATTAATGAAGGAACCGGATTACGCCATGATGGATCTGGACCTGGCCATTTCGCGTCTGAATTATGTAAAACCATTGCAAAAACCCAAACTCTTAAAAGCCATGAGCCAATGCGTTTTGGCAGATCAACACGTCACCGTTGCCGAGGCAGAATTATTTCGCGCCATTGCCGATGCGCTGGACTGCCCGGTTCCACCCTTGATTGTGGCCAGCCATTAATTTTTAAGCCTGACCTGAATCGAAAGCTATAACTTGCTTTGAGCTAGCGGTTATAATGCGCGCCGTTTTTGTAAATCAACCCGGCGGTGCTTCCCATATCGCCAACCACTCTTGAGGTGAATGACTGTGCAACCAGATCAAGCAACACAATTGCGCCAATTGGAAAGCCAACTAGCCGCTGAATACCAGACCATCCTCAGCAAAAAATTGAACCTCGATTTAACACGCGGCAAGCCATCTTCAGATCAACTGGATCTGTCTGATGCGCTCGACGGCATTCTGAAGGGCAATTACATTGCTGCCGACGGTACAGATACCCGTAACTATGGCGGCCTGGATGGCCTGCCTGAAGCCAAACAATTAGGCGCCACCATTATGGGTGTAGACGCAGCGAACGTACTCGTAGGTGGCAGCAGCAGTTTGACACTGATGTTTCAGGTTGCATCTACCGCTTATTGGTTCGGCCTGAAAGATGGCGCCAGTGCCTGGAAAAACGAAGGTGACGTAAAATTCCTCTGTCCCGTTCCCGGTTATGATCGCCACTTCACTATCTGTGAGCAACTGGGAATCAAAATGGTCAATGTACCCATGACCTCAACCGGACCGGATATGGATGCCGTTGAAGCCGCCATCAAAGCTGATAGCAGCATTAAAGGTATGTGGTGTGTTCCCAAATATTCAAATCCTACCGGCGTGGTTTACAGCGACGAGACCGTCGAGCGCATTGCCAAACTGGGTAAAATCGCCAGCCCCAATTTCCGCGTATTCTGGGACAACGCCTACTCTGTCCACGATCTGATTGATAATCCACCTCAATTGGCAAGCATCCTGGAAGCCACTCGCCGCAATGGAACTGAAGATTCAGTCATCCAGTTTGCCTCAACCTCCAAAATTACCCAAGCCGGTGCAGGTGTGGCCTTCGTAGCAGCCAGCACTGCCAACCTGGCTGGATTCAAAAAGGCTCTGGGTGCGCAAACGATTGGCCCGGACAAAGTTAACCAAATTCGCCATACCCGTTTCCTGCCGGACCGTGCCGCACTCATGTCTCACATGAAAAAACATGCAGAATTGCTTAACCCACGCTTTGAAGCTGTACTCGCTGCTCTCGCGGGTGCTTTTGAAGGTACGGATTTGGGGGCATGGGAGAAACCTGTTGGCGGTTACTTCGTATCTTTTGATACCCGTAAAAACTGCGCAAAAGAAACTGTCCGCCTGGCGGCAGAAGCAGGCGTTAAATTGACACCGGCGGGCGCAACCTATCCCTACGGCAAAGACCCTGAAGATCGCAATATCCGTATTGCGCCCTCTGTTCCAACCGTACCGGAAGTTGTCGAAGCTATGCAAGTATTTGTCACTTGCGTAAAACTCGCTTCGGTAAGACAAGAGCTTGCTACGCTTGTGTAAACACCTATGTTGATAAAAGGCCTCTTGGTGTTTCATCAAGGGGCCTTTTGCTTTTATGGCTCGCTGTTATTTTGAGTTACGCCCCGCTAATACCGTTATTCAGTTGCTGCTGATAACCAAAACATCTATTTTTCATCTATTTGCTTCAAAAACTTTCCAACACCCGCAGAATTCCGTTCTTATACTTCATATGAATGGGCCGTAACCCTTTCATCACACCACAATAATTAATCATGTTCACTTTTTGGAGTGCTGACTTATGGGTGTCGCTAGAAACATAGAAAAATATTTACATCGCAAAAACATTAACTACTCGCTTCTTGAACATGCATACGCCGAAGGTTCATTTAACACTGCCCGTGTTGCCAAAATTGATAATCGGTGCCTGGCAAAAGGTGTTTTACTTCGCGACGAAGACTTTCACTATACTCTCTGCGTACTACCCTCCAGCCACAAAATACTTCGCCATACGCTCAACCAAATATTTGACCGGCACATGCACCTCGTTGAGGAGGATGAACTTGTACAGTTTTTTAAAGACTGCGAGACCGGTGCAGTGCCTGCAATTGGCAAAGCCTACGGCATTGATGTGATATGGGATGACGAATTGATGGAGAATGACATCGTTTATATGGAGGCAGGTGATCATCGGCATTTAATCTGTATTAAACAGGCCGAGTTTTCCAAATTGATGGAGAACACCCTGCACGATCACTTCAGCGCAAACCGTAATCGCCATTATCAGCCCCCGGTACACTTTCGCCACACCTACGATTCAATCTAAGCTCATTCAAATCACAAGGATGTGAATATACGTCGTAACAACTTGCTCTTTCGCCTGGCCTCATAGCCCTCCAACTATTCAAATAAATCCACCAGATGACAAGTCTGGTCTTCACGCAAATCCACAAATCCTGCACTTATACCAATAAGCGGACCGGAAACTCCGCTGCAAACAGGCATGGCAATAGCGCTGTTAAATCAGCATGAGTTAATTGGAAACTGATGTGCTCCGCCGTTGTTTTGCTAAAGCACTTCAGTTTGGCGTAAACCTTAACCACAACATAATTCCATCAAACCACCTAATCGACGTGTAAGGTGCAGTACAAAGCTATCCACCACGTTGGGAAACGTTAAACTCCAAGTTTACTTTACGCTGGCGATTAGCTGAAACTTATTGGTGCACATCACAGATATCGTAAGTCGCAACCTTTCATGTACATACTTGCCAATCTACTCCCCAGCGTAGGCTGTACTCTAGCCATAATAATCGTTGTCACTTGAATCCAGATAAGCTTCACCTAAAGATAAAAGCTCAACCATGCACTGTATCCATAAAAAATATATCGCATACTGATGGCGCTCCCATGCGCTGAGAAAGTATCAATAGATCAGGGCATATCTTCTCACCATGACAGAATACATGGGCTGACTTGTACCAAGACACCTTTCGTAAGTACAAAAAGATAATAACTCTTCACTCATTACTTACCCCGACAGGAGGACGTCCATGGACTGATCATCGCGTATCTGCGTTGTTGCAAAAAACAATCAGCATTGCAATGAATGATTTTTTTCACGTTTAAAATATTTCCAGAAGAACATAAACCGCATAAATACTGTATATACATACAACACAGTATTCTTATTTTTTCATTCAGGTTCGCAGCAGGAAATTTTTATAAAACGAATTGAGATGGCAAACGAATTCATTTACTAACCGCAACAGGTTCCGCAGAAGGGATGAAACAAACGTTTACCCCCCCCTTAACAAGGATGCAACAAGTGCCGTAAAAGCAATTTAATAAATTTAAAATTGCCTTTTATTGATTACTTCAAAGCGTTTGAATAAGCCGATTTTTAAAAGCAGGAAGCCTCGTTAAGAGTTTTAAACAGACCCGAACAAAGAAGCTCCGCTCGTTAAAATTTAAGGACAACATTAATTTTTTATTATTTTTAAAAGTTCGAAACTGAAAAAAAATCCTATTTTAAAACTCAGAAGCGGTTTAATTTGGGCTTTTTTGCAAAAAAAACACGTTTTTTCACAAAAATCGCACTAAAAAACTTGAATTTTTTCAATAAAGTTTTAACTTATACATGTTGTAACTTTTTATCCATTTTTCGTCTATTCGAATTTTACAGGAAGCACACACCATGGCTGCACGTAAACAATCTGCCGTAAATCCAGTTGCGGGTTTAGAACAACAACTCGCTGCCCTAAAAACTCAATTGGCAAAAGCTCGCGCCGCTCAAGCTGCTGATGCTCAAAAAGCAATTGCTGGTCTTGTAAAAGAATCAGCTAAAGCCGCTGCCGCCCTTAAAGCTGCACAAGGTAAATTAGCTGCTGCTAATAAGAAGAAAACCCCAGGCTCAGCAAAAGTAGTCGCATCTGCTAAAACTGCTGTTGCCTCTGCCAAGAAAGAAGCTGATGCTGCCAAAGCTGCTGTTGCTTCTGCCAAGAAAGAAGTTGCCAGCATTAAAGCTGCCAATAAACTGGCTGCTGCTCACGACAAGGCTGTTGCCAAAGCTGAAGCTGCTGTTGCCAAACGCTCAAAAGCTGCTGACAAAAAAGCGGCCGCAAAAAGCAAAGTAGCCGCCAAGAAAGCCGCTGCCAAAGCAAAAGTTGCTGCGAAGAAAGCCGCTCTGAAAGCTAAAGCTGCTGCAAAAAAACAAGCGTTGAAAGCTAAGGTTGCCGCTAAAAAAGCTGCTGCTAAAAAGAAAGCCGCTGACAAAAAAGCCGCTTTACGCGCTAAGGTAGCGGCTAGAAAAGCTGCCGCTAAAGCTAAAGCCACTGCCAAGAAAAACGCAGCAGCAGCTAAAAAAGCCACCGCCAGGAAGCCAGCTGCTAAAAAGGCTGCAGTTGCCAAAAAAGCACCAGCCGCTAAAAAGACCGCTGTGAAGAAAGCACCTGTTGCCAAGAAAGCGGTTGCTAAAAAAGCGCCGGCCGCCAAGAAAGTAGCAGTGAAGAAGCCAGCCGTTAAAAAAGCACCCGCTGCTAAAGCCAAAACCAGTACTGCAAAGCGTGGTCGTAAGCCAAAAGCTGCTGTAGCTGCTGCACCTGCTGCCTAATGTGCACATTCGAGCGCGGATATCTCAGCGCTTGATAAAAAAAGGGTGCCTGGCGGCACCCTTTTTTTATTCCGCTCAAATTCTAATAGGCTAATTGCCAATAATCTCTTCACTGCCGATTTGGGCATACACAAATGCGTAAAGCAGTAGGCGCTTATCCTCTTCAGGCTCAAGAAACTCCACACCGTAGGCAATAGTATTATTCATATTTTGGATATCTACTTCGCCACGCGACCGAATAATCCCTTCCAGGGTCAGATCCCTGACAATATTGGCGACAGCAACATTCATGGTCACTTGCATCTTGTGACCAATCTCTCCAAAAGTAGCTACAGCTTCAATTCGTGCGCCCGTCACGCTGACATCGACAACATTACCCGATACCGTTTGGTCGCTTATCAAGGTGAGGTTTATCAGCTGTACTGGTTCATCAATAGCTACGCGCGTAGCGCCGCGAATACCTTTGAAACTGACATTGTCAGGATAACTAATGTGAAGAATGGGATACGGATCTATTGTTTGGGTCTCAACGATACTGGCAAATATGCCTATACCGTTATCCACCATCAAACGTGCAACCACTTTTTGCCCAGGACGGAAGCGAACCAGTTTGCCCGCAAGTTTAGGAACCGACAATAAAATACTGCGTCCAGGCAAACAGCCAATAAGGCGGCAGGAAAAACGTTCGGGCTGTCCTATGGTGTTGCTCGTCTGCAACTGCAAGGGATAGCCGTATATCAATTTCATATCTTCAAATTTCATAGGTCAATGAACCAATAGAAATGATAATGGAATGAATCTATAGAAGGTGTAGCTGTATTATTAGAGTTAAAAACACCTAAAACCGTTAGGCTATATTGAAGACCTTACCACAAGATATTGTTTTTACAAATTATAGACATCTTGAGGTGGTGGAGATTCCATACTCAATGCACCAAACTCTCTATTCCACTCCAACAACAAGGCAGCCAGCGCTTGCGCTTGTTCATAAAGAGCTCGCAATTCATCAACAGTATCTTTTACCCCCGTATAAAGCTTTACCTGGCGGTGCTTGTTTGCCAGAGGATGCTGCAAATGTTGTGATCTATACACTTCAAGCTTCCAACGCAAGTTATGAACGGTGTTGCGATAATAGGCAAGCTTGGTTTGAACGGTAATGGGACGAGTAGACGTAATATCGCCAAAAATAGAAGCATCAGTGGCCAGCACAATTGACTCCCTGGAACCTGGCTCGGCCAATATTGTGGCCGTACGAGGTTGCCCCATCAATTGGGCCAAATCGCCAAACACCTCACCGGGGGTAACGTAATTAATCAGTTCGGCCTTGAGTGGATCATCTGCATAGACCGCTAAACGGCCTTTTAATAAAAAGAATAACCATTGATCTGAATCACCCCGCTGCAAGACAATTTCACCAGGTGCGTAGGTAACAATGCGGGACGATTGCAACAACAATTCAAACTGCCAGGCATCCTGCTGCTTAACCAATTTGAAAAAAGGAATGCCGGACAATAGCTGCTCTACATAATCGCGAGACAGCTTAGACAGCAGTTTTATTTCCATGTTGCGCCCTAAAATGCAAAATTGGATATCAAAAGGATGTAGTCATTCTGACAAAAAAGCTAGCTGGTAAACAGCCGGTTTTCAAATTAAAAGATGTATTTTTGCTCTATACTCCAAAAACAGGCAGCTGACGGTAACCTGGCTGGGCTAAATAGAATACCCCGCCCCGCAAATTTATATATTATACTTGAAAGACGTAGAGCACGGAGCACGCGCTCAAAAATGGACTTTTATCTCAACCAATCACTTACCTATAAGAATGAGAGTATTTACGCCATGCGCCTTAAATCTATAATTAACTTATGCCTAAGCTTTTTGCTCGCCTGCTATTGCTCATTAAGCCTCGCCGCTGAACCTATGTTAAACGGCATGGCCGTGCACATAGATCTTGGAAAAGAACAATTTATTGGTGCGCTCTACTCCACCACGCTCGGTGATAATCCCGATAAGTTACTTGCCACCCCTCAACCCATGCGCATGGAACTAAAAATTGTTGCACCGGAAGGCGTCACAACACGTCGTTTCAGCCGCTGGTGGATTGAAGGTATGGCAATCAATAACTCACCCGCACTCTTAACAGAACAAGCAGACAATATGGTTAAATTTGACGGCCTGTTTAAAGGTCGTTTTATGCCAAATGACACGATTACCTTTGCTTATGAGCCGTCCAAGGGTGTAAATATATCTATCAATGATGTATTGCTGGGAAACATTAACAACGATAAGTTTTTCGGTATGTTGTTACGAACCTGGATCGGTAAGGTACCTTTATCCTCTGATTACAAAGATGACATTTTAAAAGCAGGCAATGTGAATGCAGCGCTCAAGGCACGTTTTGATAAGATCAAACCTTCTAAAGAACGCACTAATGAAGTAGCGGGCTGGAGTAAAATTAAATCAGCGGCCGAGTTAGCGGCTGAAAAAGAAAAAGAAGCCGCAAAAACTGCCAGTGCCCAAAGCTCTTCGGTTGATAACACTAAATTGATAGCGGCGCAAAAAGCGGAACAAGCAAAAGCTGATGCAGCAAAAGCAGAAGCTGCCAGACTGGCGGTTAGCACCAAAACGCCAACGGCATCTGTGCCAGCACCTGCAGCCAGCAATGACGATGACAGCGATGCACCTGTTTTGACTGCACAAAACCTTCTTGCCCGCCAATTTTATGTATCGGATAACCTGAAAAAGATCAACGCTTCTGTACGCTACCCCAAAAAAGCGCTTGAGCGAGGCCAAACAGGCAGTGTACGTGTGGCAGTTACTATCAACCGCCAAGGCAACATTGTGAGCACGTCTATCTTACAAGCATCCGAGGTTGAGTCACTTAATGAGGCTGCGTTAGAGGCAATCAACAAAGTAGCGCCTTTCCCGGCTATCCCTGATGCTATTGCCGGTGCCACCTTTGAATTTACGGCACCCATCAGATTTATTCTGCAGAAATAATTTCATGATTACCGCAAAGTAAAAAAGCCACATAAGTGGCTTTTTTACTTTCTCGGGAACAGAAACTTATAAACGCCCCAAATCGACAAGGCGTTTTTTAATAATTTTTTCAATATCGCTTTTTTCCAGGGTGGAGTGCTCACGTAAACGGTTCACATGGATACGGTGCAGGTGTAAGCAGGGAATTGATGCATCCAGCTCACGTAAGTCTCCTTTCATTAGGATCGGTAAGAAGGGCTTCTCCGGCGGGCACTGCTGTTGCACCACACGCAACCCCAGCTGCAAAGGCACAACCCTGAACCTAACGGCACCCTGCTTAAAAGGTATGCGCAAAAAAAGCGTTGGTTTATCCTTAAAAATACCGGGAATAATTTCCATTCCGGTAGCCGTAATTGCACTTTCGGGAATACCGTTGAAGGTGTCGTGATGAGCATATGGATTAGGCAAGATAACCAGCTTACGTGCCTCTTCGCGAGGAAAAAAGATATTGTAATTTGTGTAGAGCTGCCCTACCGAATTGGAGAACACACATAGCTTGTTCTCAAATCCCATTACAAAATCAATAGCACGCTGGCGCTGGTTAAATGCATCCAGATCCCAAACCAAATCGTTATTATTATTTGCTTGAGTCACAGGCTGGCCTCAATGATCGACGCTTTTTAGGTTAATGCTCGCGTGTTGCCCTGAAGATAACATCCGGATGACGTTCTTGTGTTAACGACAAATTTACCCGCGATGGCGCAAGGTAGGTTAAGTGGCCACCGCCATCAAGTGCAAGGTTTTCCGTGCATTTACGCTTGAATTCTTCCAGCTTTTTCGGATCGTCACAATCACACCAGCGCGCGGTTGTGACATTAACCGGTTCGTACACCGCTTCCACTTTATATTCATCTTTTAAGCGATAAGCGACCACTTCAAATTGCAAGACACCGACCGCGCCGACAACTATGTCATTATTATTAACCGGAAAGAAAACCTGGGTGGAGCCCTCTTCTGAAAGTTGCTGCAAACCTTTTTGGAGCTGCTTCATCTTAAGCGGATCTTTCAAGCGAATACGGCGAAACAGTTCGGGCGCAAAGTGTGGAATACCCGTGAATTTAAGGTCTTCCCCCTCGGTAAAAGTGTCACCAATTTGGATGGTACCGTGGTTATGGAGGCCAATAATATCGCCTGCCAGTGCTTCTTCTACTGCACTGCGGTCACCGGCCATAAAAGTTACTGCATCGGCAATTTTAATTTCCTTGCCGATACGTACGTGTTTCATTTTCATACCCTGGCGATAAACACCGGAACAGACGCGCATAAAGGCAATACGGTCGCGATGCTTCGGGTCCATGTTGGCCTGTATTTTAAAAATAAATCCGCTGAATTTTTCTTCGCCTGCATCAACCACACGCTCCCTGGATTCTCGGCTGCGTGGTGTGGGTGCCCACTCCACAAAACCATCCAGCATCTCGCGCACGCCAAAGTTACCCAGGGCCGTACCGAAGAATACCGGTGTCATGCGGCCCGCAAGATATTCCTGTACGTCAAATTGATGGGTGGCACCACGTACAAATTCAATTTCTTCGCGAACATCGGCTGCGTAGGAGCCAAGTAATGCAGTGGCTTCCTCACTATCCAAACCTTTAATTTGGATATCGTCCGGAATGGTGTGGCCCATGCCCTGCTGGTAAACATGGATAGTATCGGTATAGAAATTATAAACACCGACAAATTCTTTACCGCTGCCCAATGGCCAGTTGATAGGCGCCGCCGCAATTTTTAAAACATTTTCAATTTCATCCAACAGCTCTACCGTATCGCGACTTTCACGATCCATTTTGTTGATAAAAGTGAGAATAGGCGTATCGCGCAGGCGGCAGACTTCCATTAATTTAATGGTGCGATCTTCAACCCCTTTTGCACCGTCGATCATCATTAATACCGAGTCAACTGCGGTGAGGGTACGATAAGTATCTTCCGAAAAGTCTTCGTGACCGGGGGTATCCAACAAGTTAACCACACGCCCTTTATAGGGAAACTGCATCACCGATGAAGTAACTGAAATACCCCGCTCCTGCTCCATGGTCATCCAGTCAGACTTCGCATGGGGACCGCGTTTACCTTTGACCGAGCCTGCCAATTGAATAGCGTTTCCCCACAGGAGCAGTTTTTCAGTGACTGTCGTTTTACCCGCATCGGGATGGGAGATAATGGCAAAGGTGCGGCGCTTGGCAAGTTCGGTGCTGAGATTAATCATGGTGATCTGCTTGGTTGGTCAATAAAAAGGCGGCGATTATAGCCTAGTCCACCTTGGCGGGGCTAATGTGGGCATGAGCAAGAATTCGTAGGAAATAAACGCCGTAAAGACTTGCAGCGCCCCGCACGACGGGCATTATGTTTTGGCAATACTCACACCAATAAGAGCCGGAGCCCCGTTGCGCATAGGCGACGGGGTAAGCAGGAAATTATAAAATAAATACTCATTTGACCTATGGTACTAGCGCTTGGCATCTATCGCAGCATCAACTTCCTTTTGCGTCATGATGTGCGGTTTAGGCTGGGAATCAATATTACCGTCCGGATTAACCAGATCGTTGGAATTCAACCCACCGCCACCGTTGCTAAGTGCATCGGCAACGGCTTTTTTCAGGACGATGATCGCAATACGGCGATTGAGCGGTGCATCTGGCTTATCTGCCACCAGCGGCGCAGCAGACCCCATACCCTGGACTGTAGCAACCTTGGCATCGGGATATCCGCCATTTAAGAGCGCACGTCGAGCCGAATTAGCACGGTCTGCCGATAGCTCCCAATTGGTATAGGTCGCACCGGCACCATAGGTTGTGGAGTCTGTATGGCCGGTCACGCTGATTTTGTTTTGTACCTTATCGAGCAGCGGAGCCAATGCCTTTAATACATCTTCAATATAAGGTTTCATTCGCGCGCTACCCACGTCAAACCCGGGTCGCTGGTCTTTATCGACGATTTGAATGCGCAAGCCAAGCGCGGTCAAGTCAATCAGTATCTGGTCTTTCATCTGCTGGAAAACCGGGTCTTCATTAATTTCTTTTTGTACCTGCGCCTGCAGTTGCTCAAGCTGTTCTTTTTCAATGCGCTCCATCTCTTTCTTCAGCTTGGCCTCTGAAATCTGCTCTGCCGTTTGGGTTTGGGTATTTTGTTCCGAGTTGTCATGGTCGCTGCGATCCTCGGTTTGAGGATCATTGGAATGACTTTCAGCCTGGGGTTGCTCGGCCTGGATCAAGCCTGGATTAGCGCCGCCTTCACCTATAGCATATTCACTGCCGGGATCATTGAAATAACCTGAGATCGCTTTCTGTTCTTCTTTTGACGTGCTTCCAAGCAACCACATAAGCATAAAAAACGCCATCATGGCCGTCATAAAATCTGCCAGGGCGACTTTCCAGCTACCGCCGTGATGGCCATGGCCGTGACCCTTTTTCTTAATAATAATTATCGGCTGGGCACCCTTTTCCATTGTCAGTTACCCTTATCTTTTCGCACGATATTGCTCTTCCAACTCCTGGAAGCTGGGACGGACACTGTGGTACAGCACTTTGCGGCCAAACTCCACCGCAATTTGCGGCGGTACACCATTCATAGATGCCACCAGGCAAGCTTTGATACAGGAATAGAAATGCGCTTCATCGCGATTCTTGTGGCTTAAATAAGAAGAGAAAGGTGCGATAAATCCGTAGGCAAATAAAATACCTAACAAGGTTCCCACCAGCGCCGCTGCCACGTGATGGCCAAGCTCTTCCGGTGGCCCGCCAAGACTGCCCATGGTAATGACAATTCCCAATACCGCAGCCACAATACCAAAACCCGGCAAACCATCTGCCGCACCTGAAATAGCGGCAGGAATCAGCGCCTGCTCCTGGTGATGTCCCTCCAGCTCCTGGTCAATCAATGCTTCCAACTCGTGCGGTGCCATGTTGCCCGCAACCATGATGCGTAAATAATCGCAGATAAATTCCACGGCATGTTGATCTTTCAGGATTGCCGGATAATTTGAAAAAATGGGACTGGTTTCCGGCTCTTCAATATCACCTTCAATCGCCATCAGGCCTTCGCGACGGGTTTTATTAAAAATATCGTAAAGCAGTGTCAGCAAATCCAGATAAAGTTGTTTTTTATATTTGGAGGGAGTCATCAATGCGCCGGCAGACTTAATAACACCAAGGCTGACCGACAAGGGATTTCCGATAATCATTGCGCCGAACGAAGCACCACAGATAATCAATACTTCCATAGGTTGGAACAATGCCATGGCTTTACCGCCAGCCAGGACAAACCCTCCCAGGATACAACCAAATATAATGATAATGCCCAAAATAATATTCACGCAAACTCCCCTTATAGCTCTTTTTAGCGCGTAGTCCGCTTTGAGTATAGGTTGTATCGCTTGAGGTTCAAGGCAAAAAAAATTGCAGCCACAAATGTCGCCTAAGTTATTATTTACAGGCGGCAATAAGTGTGCATTTATTCAACAACGCCTTAATTTGTGGATGCAAATAACAAGGTATAAGACTTTATTACTGATAAATTTTATAGTGGCCATCCACAATTTTTATACAGACTCCATTCACTGACTCCTGAATAGTAAGGAATTCCAATGAAGCCCCAGGATTTAAACCAAGAGACCCAAACGCAATTGGAAGCAGCAGTACTGCGCAGATTGATTGCACACTTGAATACCCGCACGGATGTGCAAAACATAGACTTAATGAACTTGGCCGGATTTTGTCGTAATTGCCTGAGTAAATGGTACCTGGCTGCAGCAGAAGAACAGCAGATTACACTTGATTATGAAGATGTGCGTGAGCGAATTTATGGAATGCCTTACGACAACTGGAAAGAGAAATACCAGCAACCGGCAACAGCTGAGCAATTGAATGCATTCAAAAAACCGGCAGAATAAATACTGCGGACACCTGATAAATGGCAAGGAAAATATTACACCCCGGTCGATGACTCTATGTTGATAATTCCAGCTGCAGCGAGCGATACCAAACTGTCACTCGCTGCCGGATTTACCCATTCTTTATCGTCATGGTTCGCAGCCACAACATTCACCCAACAATTACGGCCATTATGCTTGGCCAGATACAATGCACGATCTGCGGTATCAATTACCTGTTCCCAAGTCATCAGCATGGGCTTTGTCCGATAGAAAGGATAGGCTGCCATACCAATAGAACAGGTTTTGCGAATAGTTTGGCCATTGCCGATATCAAAACCAAACGCTTCTACTGTCTGGCGAATACGCTCTGCTAACTCCGGTACCTCTTCGCGGTTACAAAAGCGAACCACTATTAAGAATTCTTCGCCACCCCAACGCACCAGGTAATCTGATTCACGCAAGGTCGCTTTTAACAACTGGCTTAATTGCTCCAATAGTTTATCGCCTGCACTATGGCCGTAGGTGTCGTTTACCGATTTAAATAAATCCAGATCAAGCAACATGAACATCAAGTCCTGCTCATTGGGTTGCGTTAATGGTGTGGATAAATTTGTCTGGCTGGCAGCCCAGTCTGCATAATTTCGCTCCACAATCGCCGTATCGGCAGCAATAGATTTTGCCAGGAAACGGCGATTGTGAAGGCCGGTTAAAGGATCGGTCAGACTTGCCTCTTCCAGTTTCTGGTAGGCCACTTCCAATTCCTTTTGTGCCCGCTGCAGGACTGCATTACTTTGGTTGAGTTCTTCGGTGCGCTCCGCTACTTTTTTATCGAGGTTGCGTGTCACATCGTGCAATTGCAAATGTGTTGCCACACGAACCAGCAAGACTTCTTTGGTGATAGGTTTAACCATAAAATCATTCGCACCGGCCTCAAAGCCCATTACCAGGTCATTGATCTGGCTGCGTGCGGTCAGCAGAATAATCGGCAACTCGTGGGCGGGATAGGTTTCACGCAAGGTTTTACAGGTTTCGTAACCGGAAATCCGCGGCATCATGGTGTCCAGCAGTACCAGGTCAATAACTTGCGTGGCGACAATTGCAAATGCTTCCTCGGCACAATTCGCTTCGATAATGTTGTAACCACCCATTGCCAAATAATTGGCAAGAATGCGTCGATTAACCAGGTCATCATCCACAATTAAAATATTGCTTTGATGTTGCTGCGCAGGCTCCTGCCCTACATCCGCTGCATAATAGCTGGCATCTTTAACCGGAGATTCCAGATTTTTGTGCTTGGTACTTATAGCATCGGGCAAGTCATAGCTGACAGGCAGGGTAAAATAAAAGGTCGAACCAATTCCCAGCACAGACTCAACACGAATGGTACCGCCGTGCAACTCAATTAATTGCTTGGTAACCGATAGCCCCAACGCTGCGCCACCCTGTCCGTGTTCCAGGTTTCCATCTGACTGCGTAAAGCTTTCAAATATTTCAGATACCCTGTCCGCCGGGATACCGGTGCCCGTATCACTCACCTCAACTTGCAGAAAATCATTTACAACAGCTGCGGACACATTAATCACACCGCGGTCAGTAAATTTGGCGGCATTGCTGATGAGATTATGCAATACCTGCAAAATCCGATCTTCGTCAGCATAAGCGGGCGGTAGATTTTTAGGGATATTATTGGCAAAAACCACGGCCTTTTCAGCAATCAAGGGTTTTGACAGGTTTAATACAATATCGACCAAGACTTGTATATCAATTGCCTTTCGGTTGAGGGTGATACCCTTGTTCTTTAACTGGGAAAAATCCAGGATGTCATTTACCAAACTGGCGAGGCGCTTACCGCTGTCCACGATCAATGACAGGTGATACTTCACCTTAGGTGAAATATCACCTGCTACACCGTCGCGTAACGATTCAGCCAAATCTATAATGCCGTTCAGCGGTGTACGCAACTCCTGTGAAGTGTTTGCCAGGAATTCGTCCTTTAATTTATCAATTTGTGTCAAACGCTTAACCAGAATACGCTCCTGCCTTAATTTTTCTGCCTGGAACGAAAGCTTTAAACGTTGTACGTGAAAAATCCAGAAAACCAATGCAACCAATAAAAATACATAGAGTGAGTAAGCCCACCAAGTTCGCCACCACGGAGGCAAGATAATAATTTGCAGGCTGGCAGGATATAAACTCCACACGCCGTCATTATTAGAGCCTTTTACTTCAAAGACATAAGTACCAGGACTTAAATTGGTGTAAGTCGCGTTACGTTTTGTTCCTACGTGGCTCCAGTTTTCTTCAAAGCCTAACAATCTATAGGCGTATTGGTTATCTTCTACGTGGTGGAAACTGAGCGCTGCAAATTCCAGGGTGAAGACCCTGTCTTTATAACCCAGGGTCAGGCTTGACGTTGTCTCTATGGCTTTGGTCAAGGGTGAGTTCTTACCCACCGCAACGGTTTTATTGTTGACTTGCAGATTGGTAATAACAATATTGGGAGCGTAGCTATTATTTTTTATGTCACCGGTCTTGAATAAGCTAAAACCTTTACTGTTGCCCATTAGGAGTTCGCCATAACGGGTATAGAGCGAAGCATTCCGGTTAAATAAATTATCTGCCAGGCCGTGGTGTTTATCGTAATTATTAAAGCTGCGCTTTTCCGGGTCGAATTTCGCAATGCCTTTTTGCGTTCCCAGCCATAGATTTCCGTTTTCATCTTCAGTTATACCACCGACCACATTGTCCGCAAGGCCGTCACTGGTGGTAAAGGCGGTAAACTTACCAATGCGGCGGTCCATCAAATTCAAGCCACCGCCATCAGTGCCAACCCACAGGTTTCCGCGCTTATCTTCATAAACGACTAACACAAAATCTGCACTGATCGAGGTTTCATCAAACGTACTGTGTTTGTAGCGTGTAAATGTTTTAGTTGCGCGATCAAACAAAAACAGACCGCGAGTGGTGCCCAACCATAAATTGTGTTGTTTATCTTCATACACAACCCTTGAATATAACACCTTATCGCCATCCCTGAGTTCGGCTGGCGGCAAGATATACTCAAACGTCTGCGTATGTTGATCAAATCTATTAAGGCCCTCTTCAGTCGCTACCCACACATTTTTTTGGTGATCTTCAATGACTGACCATGCTTCACGTCCACGCAGCGCGTGCGGCTTATTTGCATCCGGAAGATACCGTGTAACCTCTTGGGTAGTGCGGTTGAAAGAATTCAATCCACCAGACCATATGCCGAGCCATAGGTTTTCACCTGAGGAAATAGCTATGGATAAAATCGTACTGCCACTCAAACCCTTAGGATTGGCTGCGTCATAGGTATAACGTGTGTTTTCACGGGTATTGCGATTGAAATAATTTAAACCGTAACCTGTCCCTATCCATAAATTGCCTGAGCTATCCTCTGCCACTGAGGACACCCCACCATCTGTAATACTATTGGGGTTCAGCGCACTATGGACATAGTTATGGAATGCAGATGCCTGGCGATCAACCACATCGACTCCAGAAGGGAAATAACCCAGCCAGATATCACCAGCCCGATCTTCAAAAATTTCATTCACAACATAGTTACCGGGACTGGATGAATCCATATCATTAAAAAAGTAACGATAAAATGGTCCACGTTGCCCTGGTTGGAAATGTACATGGCTGCCATCACCTACCCACAGATTATTTTGCCGATCCACCAATGTGGACCAGACAGTCGCCCCCTTCTCTGTAGAATCGTGATTGACTTTAATGAACTGGTTTTGTTCGACATCAAACTTATGCAACCCATCGCCGTAGGTTGCCGCCATAATATTATTTTCAGGATCGATATAAAGCCGGCGTGTATCATTGAAACCATGTGCATTCGGTTGGTCGGCTGTACGCATAAAATGTTCAAACGTTCCGGTTTTCGGATCGTAACGACTGACACCGTAAGATTGGTAGGCTATCCAGATATTTCCATTCCGGTCATCCACTACTGACCACACAACCGGTGTCGATTCGGCAGAGGTAACAAGGGTATTGTCTTCAATTTTAGTGAGGCGATTTTTTGCCCGATCAAAACTGAACAGGCCACCGCGCGTACCCAGCCACATTCCGCCCTTTGAATCTTCATGTACCCAGGTGATTTCATTAGTGCTGGCATCAGGTGAGACGTTGATACGCTTAAAGGTGAGCAAACGTGAATCGAACAGGTTCAAGCCATTGCGCGTGGCTACCCATAAGGAGCCGTCCCGCGCCATGACAATATGATTGATTGAACTGTGGCTGATGCTGGCAGGATCGGTATCTTCATGCCGAAATACAGTGAGTTCATAACCGTCGTAACGTGCCAGTCCGTTGGCACCGCCAAACCACATAAAGCCCTGGGTATCCTGCGCAATACTGGAGATATAGCCTATGGAGGCTACCTGTTCCGGCAGGATATGTTTAAAAAAAAGTTTTGGTGCGTTTTGTTCGCCAACAGGGATTTGAATGGCAGCATGCAGGTAAAAGGGGACGAACGACACCAGCAAAATTACATGTCGCAAAATTTGACGATAAACATTAAAGCGTTGATAGGGGTTCAGACTCGCATCCTCAAGACCCAACACATTGACTCTCCCGGCATTCACTGCGGGAGTTTATCATGTCCCGCAGTAAACATTTTATAAATAGGATCGAGCATCCTTTCACCTTTCATCCTTATTCCTTTATTAACCAATCGGCAGCAATTTACCTGGACGTCCAACCTGGTCCCCCTTTGACTCGCCTATTTATCAACGACTGTTAACTTTATAAGCCGTAACTGAATTCTTGGCAAAGTTGGGGACAAAGAGAGTTTGCGTCGAGCTATCGTAACCAATATCAGCGGTATTAATACCTTCTTTTTGGCTATCCAGCATCAAATCAATCTTGCCGTCCAAATGAACGTAATAGATTAACCCCGGCCAACAGGACACCAGGAAATCACCTTTGTTAATTGGCTCTATACCATCAATATCCTGTGCGAAACCCGTCGCGATTTGCAAACGGTTTTTATTTTTGTCCACCAGTAATAAATATTTTCCTGCACCTACTACCAAATTTGGACCGATCACTTTGAGGCCATTGGCACTTTCCGCTTTTAGCAGATAATCATTCAGCATACCTTTTTCGTAACGATGGACCTTATTAGTTTTGGTATCGGAAATATATACAGCGCCTTTTGCATCTATAGCGACATCATTTAAAAACTGCGCACCGGGTATAATAATTTTCTTTTCAATTTCACCCGATTTGATATTGATAACAACGAGCTGGTTGATGTCGGCAACATACAGTTTGCCCTCAAATGTTGCCATTCCCTTAGGCGCGTTAAGCCCGGTAACCCAGTTAAGGTCCTCGATTTCGCCATTAGTTTTCATTTTGGCAATGCCACCCTGGCCATCCACGGCGGTCGGGTCACCATCAATTTGTGACACGAACAAAACAGTATTTTTGCCGCTGCGATACACAAGGACCGATTCAGGAACGCTCAAGCCTTCTGTCAGCCAGAGTTGTTCAAGCGAAGGCTGGGCATTTACACCTGTTGCAACCGCCATAAAACCCAATAAAAAAACGACACGTAATTTGGTTAGAGTTATCATGCTTGCACCTCATTTATGCGAAAGTGACCGATTTACTATTCTCCTGCAGCTGACAGAACTTAACATTGAGTGTAGCTGAGAGCAAAACGCTTTACATTACCTTGCGCTATTTACTACCCTTGGCGGCTACCGCGCCGGGAAACCTACAGATATCCCATAAAACCAGGCTTTCGCTTTACAACGATATTCCCGCAATTATTCATTACCGGCAACACAAGGCTTTTTACCTCACGATTAAGATCCAGTGAGCCGCCTCATTGCAGAATACGGAGACCTTCTAATGGTAACAGCTCTCGTCAACGGCAAAATTTTTACCGGCGAAGACTGGCTTATTGACCATGCAGTCATTATTGATCATGAAAAAATTACAGCTGTATGTCACTACAATAATTTACCGGCGGCTATACCTGTGACGATTGATTTGCAGGGCGAACGTTTAATTCCCGGTTTAATTGATACCCAAGTCAACGGCGGCGGCGGTCTGCTGTTCAATGACGCACCCGAGGTAGAAACCCTGCGGATTATGGGCAAAGCGCATCGCCAATTTGGTACCACAGGTTTTTATCCCACATTGATTAGCGACGATTTACAGGTAGTTGCCCAGGCAATTGCCGCAGTTGATGCAGCTTTACAGGAAAAAGTTCCGGGTGTATTAGGCATTCATTTGGAGGGCCCATTTTTAAACCCCGAACGCAAGGGCGTACACGATGCATCGAAATTCAAAATCATTGACGAAGCCGCCTTTGAATTACTGACGTCCCTCAAGCGCGGAAAAACCCTGATTACGATTGCACCCGAACTTACGACACCCGAAATGATTCACCGTTTTACACAAGCGAATCTAGTTGTGGCCGCGGGGCATAGCGCCGCCAGCTATGAGCAAACCAAAACAGCACTGGATGCCGGTTTAAGCAGCTTTACCCATCTCTTTAATGCCATGACGCCGCTCACCAGCCGCGAACCGGGAATGGTGGGCGCTGCGCTGGAAAACGACCATGCATGGTGCGGTGTTATTGTGGATGGATATCACGTTCACCCTTCTACATTAAAAATTGCACACCGTGCAAAAGCGATAGGAAAAATGGTGTTAGTAACTGATGCAATGCCCAGTGTGGGAGCTGCCGATAAAAATTTTATGCTGAATGGCCAATGGATTGAATGCCGTAACGGCAAACTTGCTACCGCAACCGGCACTCTTGCAGGATCAGACTTGAATATGCTTGCGGCCTTAAAAAATACTGTAGAAATGCTGGGTATAAGTCCGGAAGAAGCAATTCGCATGGCGAGTACCTATCCTGCTGCCATGATGGGAGAGAGTACATTGGGTACCATTAAGGCCGGATATAATGCCAGCATGATTCTGATTGATGATAATTACCGGCTCCTTCGCAGCTGGATCAACGGCAATGAAGCCTGACGTTAATGGGCGTTCGCCAGGGCATATTGCTGCCTGGCAAAATAAATCGCACCAAATTCCGGTTGGCTGATAGGGTTTGACAAGCTCGCGGCAACGTCCGGTTTTAACCAGGGTGTCAAAGGCCCAGATAAGCCACCGATCAGGGACATGCGGCCTGGCGCTGTCTCCCATAACTTTCCGGCAATTGCGCTCATGTAATCCGCACCTTCCTGCATGATTCTTACCGCCACTTCATCGTCCAAATCAGCTGCCTCCAAAACAAAGCGCGCCAGTTGGGCGTAATCACTGGATTTTGCGGCACCCATTTTATCGACGATCATTACACCTTTTGCCTGCAAGTGATCGCTGATCAAATCATCCAAGCGCGTTGCTGGACCCAGGTTATCGGACGCAAGCAATACCGCTTTTACCGCTTCCAATCCCATCCAGGCGCCGCTGCATTTATCGCCGAACGGAAAACCATGTCCACCCAGGATAGTGGCTTTGCCGTTCACAAAGGAATAGCCACATGAACCTGTTCCCGCAATCATTACTGCGCCTTCATCACTGTTGTGTGCACCCAGGCAGGCAATGTGTAAATCGGTTGTGAGATACATTTTTTTAAACGGGTGATGCCACTTATCCATGACGTCAAACAGGCTGGGCAAGTTGACACCCGCCAAGCCCATACCGGCAATCAGGTTGCCGACCTCAGAACCCGCAAGACCTGCATCGGCGAGCGCCATTTCGACCGCATCCAAAATGGAGGCCTTGGCTTGTGATTGTCCATGCAGAGGGTTCGCAGGGCCGCCAACACCTGTGCCCAGGATTTTATCGTCAGCAGAAAACAAACGCGCCCGGCATTTTGTCCCACCGCCATCAATACCGATAAACAGCTGCCCGGAAGCCGGTATTTTTCCCATGATGCCCCCAATCAAAAGTGAACAATATACGGATCAGCTTCGCTTTTTATTATCAGAGCAATGACTGTCAGTGTTAATGGTTTACAACCAGGATGCAGACGACCACCGTTAGGATAAGGGTTACTTTTGCAATAATTTAATCCGCAGGTTACGCAAACTGGCTTTTACTTTTTCATTGTTATCCGGCCCCATGCGCAGCATTAATTTATGGACATCAGGCAGCTTTTCCAGGGCGGGGTCGGCAAACTCATAATAAACCTTGGGATGAATCAGCAATATATCGCCACTTGCATCAGGCGCACTCAAAACCTTATCAATCGCACGGATAAGCACTGAATGGAAATTTCCCTTACCGGAACCCAACTCCTGATGCGCACGGTTTAAGAGCGGGTAATAGCGCTTATAAAGGCTGACGCAGGCATCATTATCCAGGGCAGATATGACCTGGACAAACAAGGTATAACGCAGGTAATTTTTAGGGCTGATCCTGAACTGCTCTACCTCTTGTTGCTCACCCAACTCACCTCCGGATACCTTCACATTAAAGGAGTCCGCTACAAAGGCGCCCTGGGGAGAGGCAATCGGGCGGTATTCAGTAATAATCTTGCCCTCTTCCAACACATCTACAGCGCGTACAAACTTGCGCACTATATCCCGTGGAATCACCACTTCTACCAAGCCGTTGATATTTAAATTTTTTAACGCGGCCAGTACGCTGGCATCACTTTGGTCAAGGTCCGGCAAGGGCTGGGGCACGGGTACCGGTGTCGGCTCTTCATAAACAGGTTTGTCCACGGCGACTGTAGCAGGCGCAAGCGTCGGCTGGGTTGCCGCCGGGTTGGGCAGTTCATGCAGCCTGGGTGGACGGGTGACCTCATCTTTCACGAAATAATACCCAACGCCCGCTATGGCAACAGCAGCAACAGCGATAACGCCGATTTTGGCTGCTACAGACATTGAACCAGGAGAGGAATTCGCATAACTCATAGTAACTCCGATATTGGTTTTGACAGCGATTGACAGTAAAAGCTCTCGATGGAATATTTTGAACTGACAACGCTAAATGAATTTTGTTTGGGACACACCCATTTTATTTTAGATAGCCGGAAATTCACGTATGGCAAAACCAAACATATCCCCGCATAGCAAAACGCCCGCTGCTCAACGGAATATTAAGCAACAGGCGTTGTTCCCAGGTAATCCGGGGCTTTAGGCAGCTTTAGATTTTCGCGCTCCGGAATAATTGATTGTGAATCCAATAAGTGCAATTGCCAGCACCAGCACTTGCGCAATGACTGTTTCGGCAGTTGGAAGAAGGCCCAAAATGTCAACTCTCGGACCCGCAATCGGATGAACACTTACCCATCCCGCTTCCTGCAAACCAATGATGCCTTTTCCAACCAGAATCACGGCGAGTATTGCAACAAAAATGGACGTAATAGAGAAGAACTTACCGATTGGCATACGCGCACTTGTACGCAATAAAGCCCAGGCAATAGCCACCAGCAAACCGATCGCGGTGAAAAAGCCGCCTAAGAGTGCTGCGCCGTTGCCATCGGCCGCCAGGGCAGAATAGAACAGCACAGTTTCAAAAACTTCACGGTATACCGCAATAAAGGACAGCGCAAACAATGCCCAGGCTGAACTGCTTGAGATAGCCGCCGACAGTTTTTCATTCAGATAGGATTGCCAGCGATCTGAACTGCTCTTTTGGTGCATCCAGAGCCCAACACTTAATAGCACTATGGCTGCAAATAACGAACTCAAACCTTCCGTAACCTCACGACTGGTACCGCTGATAGCAACCAGATAAGTCGATACAAGCCAGGTCAACGCACCGGCCAACAATGCACTTATCCAGCCCGCATGGACATAGCGCAATGCCGTGGATTGCTTGGCTTTTTTGAGGAATGCGATAATGCCTATAACAATTAACAACGCCTCAACTCCTTCACGCAGCAGGATTGTTAAGGCACCGATAAAGGTAGTCGTTGAATCAGCTTTTGCTGCACCGAGCTCGGCATCAACCTGGTCAAATAAACCGTGAAGCCGGGAGGCTGCGGCTTGGGCATCCGCTTCCGAGCCGCTACTTACGGCAGAACGATAATTCAGCATGGCATTTTCGACAGCGACCAGCAGCGACTTATTGCGCGCACCAACCGTTGGCTCCATAGGTTCAAAGCCATCAAGGTAGGCAGATAACGCTAATCGGGTAGCAGTTGCGCGGTCACCGGAATACATAGCTTGAAGGCTCTCGTCAAGACGCGTACGCGCCAGGCCCAAGCCCTGCGGCTTGCCGGTTTCCACCACTTCCGGATGGGTGCGAAGATAAGCCGTCACTGCGTGTGCGGTATCTTTCGGCAGCTTTTCAGCAGCGGCAGCTTCGGTAATTGTGGTAACGGCGGCCAAGTCCGGAAAATAGGTTTTCAAACTTGTATCGCCAGCCCAAAGCTTTTCACCTTGAGCGCGGGTGTCCTCATCGTGTGACAGACCGCCAATGTAAAACGCCAATGACCAGCGATCGTCATCCGGCAACGCTGCAAAGCTCACCATAGATGTACCCGACACACCTTGGGAAATCACTTGATACAAGGCCATGACACTGCGCGATTGCGCGCGTTCATGATCGCTGAATGCAATAGGCTCCGGGTCTAAACTCTTGGCTGCCACACCATCTCCATCACCTGTTACGCCATGGCACGAACTGCATAACTGCGCATAGAGGGTTGCGCCTTTCGTCAGGTCTGGAATAGTTTTCGGAGCAACGGGAAAAGGGTAAGCGCTGATTAAAATCGCATTGGCAGCATGGGCAAGTTTTGCAACGTCGGCGCTATCTGCCTTGTTCTGCACCGCCTCACGCAGTTTATCAACGCTGGCAGTGAGGGTAGTTTTAGACACATGTTCGGGAAGTGCCTGCACCTGTTGTTGGGCGTTTTCGGTGAAATCCAGCATTTCGGCGTATTCATCCTCGCTGATAACCTCGCCCCCGGCAACGGCACCACCATAATCGACAGCCACATAGTCAATAAGCTGCCATAACTGTTTGGTACTATCGCTGGATGTCACTGTCTGCGCACTTGCCATTGCGGAAAACAGCACACCCCACAGTATTGCCACCACACCCTTTAGATTGACTGTCATACACCTTAATCCAATAAAAATGATTCTCGTTATCACATTATACTGAAGATACGGGCGACATGCGATCACGCCTGGCGATTATTCATGCGGTACCACCGGGGATTTATCAGGCTCCAGCCAGTAAGCGGCGTTAAGTTCAGACGACTCAGGCGAAAGGAAAGGATTATCCAGTTCAATGATTTTGTAATTGCGCGACTTGAGAATCTCCAGCGCTACTTTTACCCGTTCCTGGCCCATAAAAAATTTCTCGTATTCACCGTTCTTTAAAATAATGGCCCAGCCTTTTTCCAACCGCTTTGCCAATTCGATATTCTTTTTATTGACGAAAAAATACAGGTCAGTTCGATAGTGCAATAACAAATGCGGCTCAATCATCAGGTTTTGCGGTTGAATCAATGCACCTTCACGATAAGCCTCGGTTACTCCGCGCGGGAAAAAATCAAAGCGTTTGGCAATCAGCATCTTATACAGATTATCCACCGCCATGGCTTCCATTAAATGGAAGCGGTTCGCACGCAAAATATCGGTATCCGGCCAATGGGTACCCTGCCCGACCCTGAAGGCGAGCAAATCCTCTTTGGTGTTTACTTTTGCAAATTTGGCCTCATCTTCTTTGCGGATCACCAGCAACCTGTAACCCATCAATCCTTTCATCAACGGGACACGTATGGGACGCATGGTTTGCTCGCGCATTTCGCTGGTCATAGTCCACAGCACACTGTTGCCGGTATCCTGCAAGAGCGCGGCAATCCATCGCGCCTGTGCAAGGCTTTTTTCAGAAAAACGGAACTCAATTCGCTCATCGGGCGCTTTGCTGGCTTCCAATATCATCCGGAGCAAACTGAGATAATAATCACCTGTTTCTGCGATGGATGTTTGAATTGTGACTATGTAAGGACGCTCGATAGCTGCAACAGCGCTCTGGCCAGAGCCCAGCAGCAACAAAAAAAGTAAACTGAAACGCACCAAAATCCGCATTAGGAAAGACCTGCAAAATTAAACATTATCAGCCGGGTATAAGGTGTGATGACAGCATGGCAAAGCTGCCGTATAGTCAGCAAATCTGCTCTCCCAACAAGGATTTCTTCATGCATGAAAAACTGGAAACCCGCACCTTCTTACTGCTTTTATTAATAGTTACCATCGGTTTTATTTTATTACTCAGGCCTTTTTTCGGCCCTATTTTCTGGGCCTGTGCACTCGCCATTATTTTTGCACCCCTGCACAACAACCTTTCAGCGCGCTGGCCCGATTCACCCAACCGGGCAGCACTGACAACGCTCTCACTGTGTATTCTAGTCGTTATCTTGCCGTTGGTAATTGTCATCAGTTCGGTCATCAGCGAAGGCGTTGTGTTTTACGATAAGCTGCAATCAGGTGAGATCAATCCGGGACGCTATATAGACTCCATGCATACGGCATTCCCGGCACTGAACAATGCCCTCAGTCGCCTGGGGTTCAGCTTAGACAATATTAAGGACGATGCAATAAATGCCGCTATGTCCAGCGGTAAGTTTATCGCCGGTCATACACTTACCATCGGCCAGAACGCTTTTGGTTTCCTGGTCAACATTGCCCTCATGATCTACATCGCATTCTTTATGCTCCGCGACGGCAGCTACTTGGTCGACCTTATGGTGCGCGCCCTGCCTCTGGGCGACACTCGTGAACGCATGCTTTTTTCATTGTTTGCAGAAGTTACCCGCGCCACTATCAAGGGCAATGTGGTGATTGCCATGTTGCAAGGTTTTATCGGCGGCCTGACATTATGGGCGCTGGGCGTTCATGGAGCGCTCCTGTGGGGCGTACTTATGGCCTTTGCTTCATTGATTCCTGCGGTAGGCTCAGCCCTGGTGTGGGTTCCCATTGCGCTCTACCTGACTGCCATCGGCGAGATTACCTCTGCCTTGATCCTGGCAGGTATTGGTGCCGGGGTTATCGGCATGCTCGACAATGTGTTGCGCCCTATCCTGGTGGGCCGCGATACCAAGCTGCCGGATTACATTGTGCTTCTATCTACCCTGGGCGGCATTGTGCTCTTCGGAGTCAACGGCTTTGTGATAGGCCCGCTGGTCGCTGCCTTGTTTATCGCTTTTTGGGGTATTTTTATTCGCGATGTGAATACTGACGATCCTGACCGCCAGGGGGAAAACACCGAACAAACCACAAATGCAGAGGACTAATCTGTTAGACTTTGCGCCCTTTTTACCCATCCCTAGAGAAGATTCATGTCTGATAAGTACAACACTATAGAACTGCGCGCCAGCTATGGCGTGGGCCGCCAAATGGGCGATCAATTAGCCTCCAACCCGTTTGAAGGTGTCGATGCAGACGCTGTCGCCCAGGGTGTATTGGATGCACTGAACGGAAAAGAGAGCCGGGTTGCACGTCCGGAACTTGAAGAAGCCTTCCGCACCATCGGTACCCGCATGCAGGAAAAACAGGCCCAACAAGCCAAAGCGCAGGCTAAAGTCGGCGAGCTGTTCCTGGCAGAAAATGCCAAAAAAGACGGCGTGACTGTAACCGCATCCGGTTTACAATATGAAGTCATTACTGCCGGTACCGGTGAAAAACCTACCGCAAAATCCCGCGTAAAAACCCATTATCACGGCAGCCTGATTGACGGAACCGTGTTCGATTCTTCCTACAACCGTGGCGAGCCGATTGACTTTGCCGTAGGCGGTGTCATTGCCGGTTGGACTGAAGCGCTCCAGTTAATGCCTGTCGGCTCCAAATGGCGTTTGTATATTCCGCACAACCTCGCTTACGGCGAGCGCGGCGCCGGGGCGAGTATTCCGCCTTTTTCTGCGTTAATTTTTGATGTGGAGCTGTTGGATATCCTTGGGTAATTTATTGCCCATTTTATCGAAGGCACTCAACGGTTCTTTCTGTAACTCTCTAGCAAAGGCAATCATCCTTATTTTGAAATGATTTAGCTTTTGCTGTTGGTTTTTTTTCGCCCTTGGCGAGTTACTTTTCGTTGTTTGTCCAACGAAAAGTAACCAAAAGGAAAGACACCCTTCTCGTTCCTGTTTCCTGCGCGTTTCAGAAAACTGGTGTCGTTCCGGTGCGACATCCCTGTCGCATCGTCACTAAAACAAACTTCCTGTTTGTTTTACACCAATTTTCTTCCAATGCTCGGAGAACTCGTAAGGGAAAAATGGGTGCCATGAACGAATTGAATCATTTAAACACACTTCTTAAGCATTGACATAACCTATCAAGATCGACCCGGAATAATTTATATGTGGTTCAAAAACCTCCGTCTCTACCGCCTGACCGAAACCTGGCAACACACGCCCGAACAGCTCAACGAAGCACTCGAGACCCATTACTTCAACCCCTGCGGCAGCCTTGACCCTGTGCGCTACGGTTTTATTGAACCTTTGGGGCGCCACGGCAGTGAGCTGGTTCATGTCACTAATGGCTATATTATGATTTGCGCCAAGAAGCAGGAAAAAATTCTGCCCGCGTCAGTAGTTAACGAGCAAGTGGAAGAGAAAGCACTCGCCATCAGTGAAGCCGAAAGCCGCAGTGTGGGCCGTAAAGAGAAACAAAATCTTAAAGATGAAATTATTTTTTCGCTCTTACCCAAAGCCTTTACAAAATCATCACTGGATTTTGCCTATATAGCACCGCAAGAAAAACTGATTGTAGTCAACTCATCTTCAGCAAAACGCGCTGAAGATTTGCTGAGCAAGTTGCGTGAAGCGCTCGGCAGCCTGCGAACCATTCCTGTCAGTGCCAAACATGTGCCCACACAAGTGATGACGCATTGGTTGCATACCGGTAAATTAGCAGCAGATTTTGAACTGGGTGAAGAGTGCGAATTGCAAGCTGGTAAAGATGGCCGTGTAATTCGCTGTAAAAAGCAGGATTTAACCGCTGCTGAAATTCTCAACCACATTAACAGCGGAATGTTCGTCAGCAAATTAGCGGTAACCTGGAAAGAATCCATACAGTGCGTCCTGGATGACCAGCTCGCCGTAAAGCGGCTTAAATTTGACGATATGATCAGCGAAAAAGCCAGCGACCGCAAGCCTGAAACCAAAGCAGAACAATTTGATGCTGACTTTGCCATTATGAGCGGTGAGCTTAAAAATTTTATTACCGATTTACTGGCGGCCTTTGGCGGCGAAGCCGATGACGCTATATAAACGCAAGCATTCAAGCAACAGCATCCACCGATTCGCGTAGAATGCAGTAGCAGATTTGAATGGCACTTACTTAGCTCTTTTTCCAGGATGTGTGCGAGTTAACTTTATTGGGGTGTCGTCATCCGCTGCGGGGATGACGACAAATAGCTTAAATAAGCACTATTCGTATCAGACTTATCATTTTTAAACAGGAACCCAAGTATGCGCAGGTTGCAAAAATATATTGCTCCACTGAGTCTGGCATTAACCATAAGCGGCTTGTCAAGCGCGTGCAGCAATGTGCCAGAACCGGAAAAAATTGAAGGTTTTGCGCAGGGTACGACCTATCACATCAGTTTTATAGCCACCGAAAGTGGAGAACGTACTCTCATTGAAAAAGAAATCACTGCTGAATTGCAGCGTATTGATGCGTCTATTTCCAACTACCGTAAAGACTCCACCATTGAATTATTTAATGCGCAGCAGGATACCGATGTGCATGAAGTTAATGGCGAAGTGGTTCAGCTGGTTGAACACGCCAGGGCTATCAGTAAAGCCAGCCAGGGCTGTTATGACTTAACGATCAAACCCCTGTTTGAATTGTGGGGATTTAAAAAAGACGTGTTTAATTTACCCAGTGATGAAGCCTTGCAACAAACCTTGCATCTTATCGGCATGGATAAGGTGATTACTGTGGATGCGACCCATCTGCAAAAAACACTGCCCAATTTACGCGTTGACTTATCGTCAATAGGCCAAGGTTACAGTGTGGAGCGCCTTGCGAATCTTTTGGAAAAACACGGGATTACAAATTACCTTGTGGAAATTGGTGGCGAGTTAAAAGCGCGCGGTAAAAAGGCTGACGGAAAACCCTGGCGTATTGCCATGGAAAAGCCGATCTCCACAGAACGCAAGATAGAAAAAATTGCAGTATTTGTAAGTGGTGAACCCATGTCACTTATGCCATCTGGAACCTACCATCACTACTTCGATAATAATGGCAAACGCTACAGCCACATCCTGGATGCTCGTTCAGGCAAACCTATCGAACACAACACAGTTGTAGCCAATGCTTTTATTGAAAACTCAACGCTTGCTGATGCATGGTCAACCGCATTGCTATGTTTAGGCAGTGAGGCAGGCATTAAAGTTGCCGATGAAAATAATATTGCTGCGCTCTTTGTCGACCAGGTCGGCGAGCAATTGATTGAAAGAAAATCGCCAGCAATGGATAAATTAACGAGCGTAAAATTGGAAGCGCCGGAAAAAGACCAATAAAAGACTGATAATAAAAAGCCCAGTAAATAAAAACCTGCATCGGTTACCTATGCCATTTCATGGATAGCGACTATCAGGCTCAAGCGATCAGTGGGTGATGTAGCGAACCATAAAATGATTCGCTACAGGCTTATACTGGGCAATAAATTCAATGGCTTAAATATCGATGCCACCACTGCCAAAACACGTACAGGTGTCTGTGGCTTGGCTGGCAAAAGCCGGGCGCGATCAGCCCTGGCGCAAGTATTTTAGCGGACAAGGTACAGCGATACATTTTTCTAACAGTTTATCTTTACCAGGATTTAAACATGGCCGTTGTGAAAAAGCTGATGCGACAAGGCCTTAAACTTGCTGAGCGCTTTCCCTGGGTTATTCCGCTGTTTGGATTTGTATCAGGCGTGGCCAGCTTTTTTCTGGTGGAACGCCGCCAGGATCAGTTTGCGCAAATTATTTCTGCGTTGATGCTGGGTTGCTGGCTGTGGTTGGCCATCGAGCCGCTGTTGCGCCGCAGTATTGCCCACTGGTTCGGCGTTCAAATGCCGGCGGTGGTTTTGCGTTATGTATCGCAACTGGTGCATCAGGAAAGTTTATTTTTTGTGGTGCCTTTCTTTTTTATCACCACAGCATGGAATACCGGCCAACTGGTTTTTACTTCATTGCTGATCCTGGCAGCCATTATTTCACTGATAGATCCGCTCTACTACAACTGGCTGGCACCACGCCGCTGGCTCTATTTTACGTTTCACGGTATCACCCTCTTTGCGGTGCTCCTGACCGCCCTGCCGTTGATTTTCCATTTATCGACTTCGAAAAGTTATTTATGGGCACTCGCCATAGCAGCGCTGCTAACCTGTCCCGGCGTCGCGCGTGACATGACCCCCAACTGGTGGAAACGCGCCGCGGTCTTTATCGGTTTATTGCTTATCAGCGGCGCCGCAGGTTTGTTGACACGCCCCTGGATTCCACCGGCATCCATATGGTTAACGCAGGTTGCTATTACTGACCATATTGAAAAACGGCAAATTCTCTCGGATAAACCCTTAAAAACCCTCACCACTGCCCAACTTGCCCAAGGGGTTTATGCCTATACCGCAATCCACGCCCCGCGTGGATTACGCGAACGCATCTATCACCAATGGCGTTACAAGGGTAAGAAGTTCGACAAGATAGCGCTCAATATCAGCGGCGGCCGTGAGGAGGGTTACCGGTCTTGGTCGCACAAGCGCAATTTTCCGGCCCAAGCAGCGGGCGACTGGCAAATTGAGGTACTAACAGAAACCAACCAGGTGATCGGCATATTGCGGTTTAAGGTTGTGGATGCACCTATACAACACACCAAATAAACCAAAACCGCTCGGCAAAAACACAAGTGCAGCAGTTCTCCACTGTTAGACCTATATCGGAGTTTCTCCACCACCTTTCTGTGTTAATATGCGCCCCTTTTTTCCACCGGGTTATTTTTCGTTCGAGACAATGCTTATGAGCACTAAAGTCGCCGTTGTCATGGGTTCCAAAAGCGATTGGACAACCATGCAAGCCGCTGTTGAAATCCTGCAAACGCTGGGTGTGGAATACCATACCGAGGTGGTCTCAGCGCATCGCACCCCGCAAAAGCTGGCGAGCTTTGCCGAGCAGGCAGCAGGCAACGGCTTTGGTGTCATTGTGGCTGGTGCCGGTGGCGCAGCGCATTTACCGGGCATGATTGCCGCCCACACCCGCTTGCCGGTATTGGGTGTTCCGGTGCAAAGTAAGGCACTGAACGGAATGGATAGCCTGCTCTCGATTGTGCAAATGCCTAAAGGTATTGCGGTGGGCACCCTGGCTATTGGTACCGCAGGGGCTTTTAATGCCGGTTTATTAGCATGCCAGATTCTTGCACTCAACAGCCCTGGGCTGGCTGCGCGCATTGAAGATTTCCGCCTCACCCAGACCCAGGCCGTGCTGGATAACCCGGATCCGAGCCTAGACTGATCCTCCCGCCACAGAAATTCCAAGCGACAGATTTTTAACGAAGGTAGTCAATGAGTAGCAAGCCAATCTGGGTTTTAGGTGCAGGTCAGCTGGGTGCCATGCTTAAGCACGCGGGCATGCCTCTGGCGCTGGATGTGCGTCCTGTTGATATCAATGAAAGCAGCGCACCTGCCCTGCATGCAGATGACCTGGTCACGGCTGAACGTGAACAATGGCCCGATACGCTGGTAACCCACACCCTGGCCCAACACCCCCACTTTGTTAACAAGCCTGTCTTCGGCCGCCTGGCTGACCGTAAAACCCAGAAAGAACTCATTGATTCCCTTGGGCTGGCCACAGCGCCCTGGCGCAATGTGGCTAACGATATCTGCGCCAATGAGCTGCGCGACCAACTTGGCGAGCGTGTACTCCTAAAGCGCCGTACCGGCGGTTATGATGGCAAAGGACAATACTGGATTCGCGCGCAGGGTGATGAAGTTCCTGCAGACTGGCAAGGCCAGGCGATTGCTGAACAGGCTATCGCCTTTGATGAAGAAGTTTCCCTGGTAGGCGTGCGCAATCGCACAGGCCAATGCGTGTTTTATCCGCTCACACTCAACCTTCATCTAAACGGTATTCTCTACGCATCTGTGGCGCCGCTTTTGCGCTTGCAAGCCCTGCAAAACCAGGCCGAGGCAATGCTTGGCACATTGCTGAACGAACTCGATTATGTGGGCGTTATGGCCATGGAGTGCTTTCGTGTTGGCAACCAACTGATGATTAACGAACTCGCTCCGCGGGTTCATAACAGCGGCCACTGGACCCAGGCGGGTGCCAGCATCAGCCAATTTGAATACCATTTGCGAGCAATTGCCGATATGGCAACACCTAAAGCGCAAATCCTCGGCCAGAACGTCATGATCAATTTGATCGGTACCGAATACAATCCCAACTGGTTGAACCTGCCCCTTGCAAGAACCTACTGGTACGGCAAAGCGGTACTGCCAGGCCGCAAGGTAGGTCACATCAATCTGGTCAGCCCAAATACCAGCGACCTGAGCAGCGCTTTACAGCAACTCAAATACCTCCTGCCGGAACAATATTATAAGGAAGCTATTGAGTGGAGCCTGAAAGCCCTGGAAGAAACCTGCTAACCCACAACTTGTCCACACCGGAGTTAAATAGCTCCGGTATCTGTTTTGCGTCCCTCCGCCAACATTTCTTTACGCTGATCTCCTGATTCTGTGAGAGCTTTGGCGTTTTGAATTGTTGTTTTTTTGTACATTGCCCGCCATAAAAAATACTAATATTCGAGCGTGCTATGACCACTTCTTCTAACAGTTTTTCAATCATTACCTGTGTAGTACTGATTAATATCCTCAGCGCCTGCGGTGGCGGGGCCGGGGATGCAGGCTCAGCCGGAAGCGACAGCCCCTTCAAGCCCAACAGTTCCAGCCCTGTCTCCAGTAGTGCCAGCTCATTGGATATAAGTACAAGTACGAGCTCCAGCCTTACCCTCAGCAGCCAACCGGACAACCAGAGTAGCAGTAGTGCAGCCAACCCGATTTCATCCAGCAGCCTGAGCAGCCGATCTGACAGCAGTCTGGGCGGCCAGGCTTCCAGCAGTGAATCGAATAACTTCCCCATATCCACGAGCAGTGCAGCCAGCAGCAGTATCAGTAGCACAATTGCCAGTTCAATATCCTCAAGCAGCCAACCCGCTATATCGAGTAAATCCAGTGTCAGCTCCAGCAGCGCCATAAGCCAGAGTTCGAGCCTTTCCAGCAGCTCACGCAGTTCGATATCAAGTGTCTCCAGTACATCCAGTTCCAGTCCAGCCATAGCGAGCAGTAGCTCAAAGATATCCAGCAGTATCGCCAACCTGAGTTCCCTCAGTAGTGCCAGCAGTAGCAAATCAAGCAGTAGTTCGCTCAGCAGCTTCAGCAGTAGCAAATCAAGTAGTAGCTCGCTCAGCAGTTCCAGTAGCAGTAAATCAAGTAGTAGCTCGCTCAGCAGTTCCAGCAGCAGTAAATCAAGTAGTAGCTCGCTCAGCAGTTCCAGCAGCAGTAAATCAAGCAGTAGTTCGCTCAGCAGTTCCAGCAGCAGTAAATCAAGTAGTAGCTCAGTCAGCAGTGCCTCAAGCAGCCTGAATAATTTACCGAGCAATCGCCAGGTTCAAAAAACCATCACGCAAACGCTCAACGGTGTGCAAACACGTATCAGGTTTCTGGAGTACCTGCCGGAAACCTATGTGGGTGGTACAGAAAAATACCCCTTGCTGATTTTTGCCCACGGTGCCGGTGAAGCTTCCCAAAACGATTCCGCTACGGCGGACGCCGTTGAATATGCACGCCTGACAGTGAACGGTCCGCCCCTGTTGATTAAACAAAATAATCCCATGTGCTTTACAGTGAATGGCCAGAACTCCTGCTTTATTGTTATTTCACCGCAATCACCCAAGGTGGATGGATGGTGGTCTGTTAACCGCATACGCGCCATCCTGGATTACGCCAAAACCAATTTGCGGGTCGATACCAGCCGGATTTATATGACGGGCTTATCCATGGGTGGCGGTATTACCTGGGCCTTTGCGCGCTCGCACAGCAGTAATCCAGTTCGCTACTATGCTGCCGAACTTGCGGCTATAGCCCCTATTGCCGGTGCCGACGAAGCCAGCCAGGAAGCCTGTAATATATCGCAGGAAGCGCTGCCGGTCTGGGCATTTCACGGCACGGCAGATGGCAACGTCTCAATCGCGCGTTCACGCGAATTTGTCAGTGCCATCAATGGCCTGGCTACCACGGTTGCCGTCACTCCGCCCAAGCAAGTGCAATGCACGGCTAATCCCTATACTGCACTGCTTACTGAATATCCGGGTGTCGGGCACAACGTCTGGTCACATGCCTACAACCCGGCCAACCGCTTTAATCCGGCGACGGCGCAGCAAGATGTCGCGGGCGTCAATATTTATGAATGGCTCCTGAGCCACAAGCGCGATAACACGGAATTGTTAGCTGCCGGAACCCGTGCCTTAAGCGCAGGCACCTATTTCTCACTGGGGGTTTCCAAAACCGGTGTCCCCATGGCCTGGGGCTCCAATCGCGCGGGGGAGCTCGGTATCAAATCCAATGATGACGGAGTAACCAAATCCACCCCCTTTACCATGGGTATCAGCGATGAAATAGTTGCGGTCAGTGCTGGCGGCTACCAGGGCCTGGCCCTGAACCGCGGCGGTCGCGTATGGAGCTTTGGCAGCAATGAGGCGGGCCAGCGCGGCGATAACACCGCCAAAGTCTTTTCCAACGGTACACCTGTACTGCTGGAAAATTTGAAGCATATTATCGCCATCTCCAGCGGTGGCCGTCACAATCTTGCGCTCGCTGCGGATGGCAAGGTTTACGCCTGGGGTTCTGATGACAACGGCCAGGTCGGACGCGGCCAGGCCGTGCAAACCCAGGCCTGCAACCTGACGGTTTCCAGCACCAGTGCGAGCTATCATGTGACCACACCTTACCAAGTCAACATTCCTACCAAAATCCGCAGTATTGCCGCAGGTTATTGCGGCAGCTATGCCCTGGATGAAAATGGCCAGGTCTGGTCTTGGGGTTATGGCGATTACCAGGCGGCCAACCTGGGTCAGGGCGTAAAATCTGCCGAGGCCATCAGCACCCCCGCCAAACTGGGTTTAACTAATATCACCGCCATAGCAGCGGGCGAAGGTTGCGCTTATGCGCTCTCCAGCTCGGGCCAATTGTGGGCCTGGGGTGTCAATCGCCAGGGCTGCGTGGGCGATGGTACCAAAACCACCCGTGCCACACCGGTTTTGGTTAATTTAACCAACGTGCGCGCCATTGCCGCCCGAAGCCAGGGTGCCTATGCCGTAACGGATCATGGTGAGCTGTGGTCATGGGGTGAAAGTATGTACGGTTCGGTGGGCGACGGTACTATTGTGAACAAGCCGAAATTAGCCGACTCGGATAAAATCGTGGTAGCCTCACCGGTGTTCATAGGTGCCCTGTCCAATGTAAAAGCCGTTTTCAGCGGCAGCCCGGCAAACCACGTGTTCGCACAGCTTACCGACGACTCGCTGTGGACCTGGGGACGCAATAAATCGGGCAACCTGGGCAATGGCAGGGTAGGTGATGCGGACAGCGGTAATACCTCACCCGATGACGAAAATGTCGCCACACCCATTTCACTGAATTTCTAACTGAACGTCTATGGGTAGGAAAGCCTTAAACAAAGGCATTGAACATAGGACATTGAAAATCCTTGTGGCTTCCGATGCGATAACTGGCTGTGAAACTAACCGGGAGCCACATCATGTACACACTGCATATCGCCAATAAAAACTATTCGTCCTGGTCGTTGCGGCCCTGGCTGATAATGTCTGAACTTAACATACCTTTTGTGGAAATCCTGCACCCCTTCCCCGAAGACAGTGCCTGGGAGCTTTATCGCCAATTTTCTCCCACCGGCAAAGTGCCCTGCCTTCAGGATGGTGAAACTCTAGTGTGGGATTCGTTGGCAATTACCGAATATCTCGCAGAAACCTTTCCACAAGTGTGGCCGCAGGATACACAGGCACGCGCCTGGGCCCGTTGCGCCGCGGCTGAAATGCATTCCGGTTTTCAGGCATTGCGCAGCAACTGTGGAATGAATTGCGGGCTGCGTATCCAGCTCTCAGGCATATCACCCGCTTTACAAAAAGACCTGGCACGCATTGATGAATTATGGACTGAAGGCTTGCAGAAATTTGGCGGGCCTTTCCTTGCCGGTGAAAAATTCAGTGCCGTCGATGCTTTCTTTGCCCCGGTCGCTTTTCGGGCGCAGACCTATTATTTGCCACTGGGCAACACTGCCAGTGATTATTTGCAAAGACTTCTTGATTTACCAGGCTTGCAAACCTGGTATGAAGACGCTCTGGTTGAATCCTGGCGCGAACCGGCGCATGAACAGGAAGCCCTGGCGGCGGGGACACTGGTCAGGGATCTACGCCAACAGTAACCGCAATCATACGCGCGAATCATCTACAGGATTCCGGTTATTCCGCAGCGACAGGTTTAAGTTTTTTTATTTTATCCTGCATACTTTTTGCCTGACCGTAGCGCCCCTGCTTTTCATAAATGGAAGCTGCCAGTTCATAAAAACGAACTTCTTTTTTTTCTCGTTCCAGCGCACGCAATACAAACCGCAACGCGAGTCCATCATCGCCGTGCTCAAACGCTGACAAAGCCAGGTTAAATTGATAGAAGGGATTTGATTCACGGTAGCGCTGCGCCAGGCGTGAATATTTTACCGCCTGCTCTTTATTGGCGGTTTGGCTATAGAGATAGGAAAGATTATTCATTACCGTTAAATCTTGCGGGTTTAATGCGAGCGCATGCAAATAGACCAGCTCGGCTTCACGCCACAAACCTTTGCGGCTGTAAACTACCCCCAGATTACTCCAGACATGGCTTTGCCGGTCGCTCAGGCTAATTGACTTACGCAAATTCAAAAAAGCATCTGCGTAATTATTTTGCTCCAGAAATTCCATGGCGCGATTACTGTAAAACTGCGCGCTCGCCAGGGTATCGCTGATGCGGCGCTGAGTGTAATTGGTACGGTAGCGATCCATTTCAAGATCGATAATGACATCATCGTTTCGTAAGATGTTCCTCATATCACCCGGTATGGGCACCCTTACATTCACATGCCGCAAAAACACCATATTGCTTTTATCGCGCAGGTCCCAGGTCGGTGGAATCTGCACCTCATTTACCCAGGCATTAATGCCTACCGCACGCGCCATCGCCACATATAACAGCGTAAAGCTCAGGCAATTGGCTCGCCGCTGTTCAAAAACAACCTTCGGCTCCTCGGTAACATAGGCGCTGTAAATTATACCGCGACCATGGGGAACGCTTGCTGACATAAGTGCAGTGTGAAGATTCTTGACTTTATCAAAATACGTATCGCTGCGACTTACGGCTTTTCGGGCAAAGGCCAGCATTTCAGGGGTAAGTGTAAAAATATCGTGCGAAGGTAATTCAGCATCGGTTACCTCATGGCCCAAAATGGCCTTACCGGACAATATATCTGTAATGCTGTCCGAGTAAGGCTGAACAGGCTTGGACGTGGTTACAACGCAGCCCGTTACAGTCAAGGCAAGAAAGACAACGGTCAACAATCTGATTGAACCCACGCTTACCATTATTGTTTTCTCAAACCATGTCACACAAGTATAGGCCAAGCCCGGATTACCGGGTGCGAAACCTGGAACACTACTTATCCACGCCATATACGCACCACGCATCTGCCGTTACCTTCCGGCCACGTAAGCAAACGGAAATTCCGCTTTTACAAAAAAGCCCACCGAACAATAGCCGAAATGTATTAAGGATGAACATACTCGCGTAGCCTATTTCGGTAATCCTTAAGAATCCTTAAGGATTTATACCTTTATCCATCGTTAAAAAACGCTTTTAGCTTTACCGAAAAAACTAATGACTTTAGCAATTTATTGAATGTCCTAAAAATTATCATTTCCTGGCAAAGCAACAAATTCGCCGAAATACATTTCTTTTCAGGCGTCTCAAAAAAAGCATGGCGTTTTTATTTAGCATCGCAACTGCACAACAATAAGCGATGAAGCCGTTCTGCTATCTGATCGCATTGTAATGATGATCAACAGCCCGACTGCCACGGCAGGTGAAACTCTCAACATCAAGCTCGCCATCCCCGTAATCGATTGGAACTGGCGGATGATATTGAATGCAACCGCTATCGCACAGCAGTGTTGCGCTTTCTGTATGAGAAGTAAAAAAAGTTGAGCTATTGCGGCGAAGCGCACCGAAACACAGGTGGGAAAAGTCAATAAGCAGATTGCCTTATGGCACGATTAAGATGCCCGACCTTATTGAGGGATTAAGGTATCAAGCCCTTGCTTCTGTAAATAATGGTGAATCTTTATTTTATCTTCAGCAGAAGCAACGTCTGCTTGATATCCATATCCCTCATTCAGGCCTGCAAAAACAGCGGCGTTGCTGCGGCCCGAAAAATCTGCTGCAAAATAAGGGTTCACTACCGGATCGGTGAACACTTTTTCAGGCGCTATAACGTTAAAGCCCTGTTCGTTTAAGGCATCAATCAACCCAATCACACAGTAAGCAGCCAAATCATTTTCGTGCAACACCAATACCTGCCGGGGGCTGAAACCTATTCGCATACGCGCCTTGGTATCGTAAGAAATAACAGTATCGAGCACCATGTTGATATAGGCTTTTTCCAACTGGCGAATTTCAACACTGCGTCCACCTTTAATGCGCAGCTGGTAGAGATGATCCATATATTCATCATGCACGTACGTGGTGGTATAAGTGGGTAAGTAACCGTGCTCCGCCAGGAAATTGCGCAACTGCCCTGTCAACTGCGGATCACCATAGCCATGCAGGAACGGATAACTGATGTGCTTGTAATAATGCGCATAAGGTTCAAGCGCAGCATTGGCTTTTAAAATATCTATGGCATACGCATAGTTTTTGGGCCGATGGAGAAGCGAAAATTCATGGCCTGCATTTACCAAGAGTTGGCCGGTTTGGTCATAGTAATGCAGCCGTTCCAGGGTTTTAGGAGTAATTGCCTTGGTTTTGATTAAAAACATCGCCTGTTTGACATCGGCCCTGGCCATACTGTTTATCAGCATTTTTGTACGCGCCATACCATCCAGGCTACCGGGGCCGGTCAGGGTATTGTCAAAAGCAAACACAATTTCCTTCGCCTGAACCTGTACCGGCAGATAACCGATCAATACGATAAAAAGCAATTTACGCAGGCTAGAAAATGGTAACTTTTTCATAGGCGTTCTCATGGTTTGCTTAATATCGGTTGATATTTCCTGTCTCTATTATTTTTACTCTTTCCTGATTGCCGGGGATAAGGAGTTTCTTGCGCACCTTAGGCATATGGTTACTGCTCACCGGCTTTTTTTACATAATAATCATGCAGGATATACCAGGATTTTTTCTTGATACCCTTCTCGGATATAAGGCCTTTGCGATTCCAGAAATCCTGGACTGAAGGCAGTGGACGGCGTGGCGAACGAAAATCTTTTAATATCCACGGTGATAGGCCACGTAAAAAAGTCATCTTATCAATCATCAGTAAATTGTTCAGGTAAACATCTGCCTGATATTCCTCGGTCCAACGCTGTGCTTTATCGCCATGCATACCCTGTAACGCATCTGCCCCAAACTCACTCATGATAACGGGTTTGCGATAGCGCGATGCCCACTTTAAAGTAGCACAGCTACCCGGTGTTGCAACGTACCAACCGCAGTAACTATTAACACCAATGACATCGACAAGGGACGACAAGGGATCGTCGATAACTTTTGCACCGCTGTCATCGCTCTGGGTATCCAACGCCGCTGTAATCAAGCGGGTGGGATCGAGTTCGCGGGCCTTTTGTGCCAATTGGCCGATAAACTTTAACCGCGCCGCTGAATTCGGAGTTTCATTGGCCATTGACCACATAATAATCGACGCACGATTTTTATCGCGGGAAATCATTTCCTCGAGTTGATTTTCTGCTTTGTTGTAGACAATAGGATTGTTGAACAATACCGTCCAATACACCGGAATTTCCGACCAGACCATCAAGCCCATCTGGTCGGCCAGGCGCACCATATTTTCGCTGTGAGGATAATGTGCCAGGCGTACAAAGTTACAGCCCAGCTCTTTGGCCCAGGTTAATAAAAGGCGGGCGTCTTCCTCACTCCAGGCACGCCCCGGATGTAGTGGCGATTCTTCGTGGATACTGATACCGCGCAAAAAAATAGACTTTCCGTTCAACAAAATGTTTTCGCCCTGCACCTGGACAGTACGAAAGCCGATCTTGTCGTGCACATTGTCCTGCATAAAACTCAGGTCTACCGAATAAAGTTTTGGCGATTCAGGGCTCCATAAAACCGGCTTGGCTGCAAATTCAAATTTAACTTCGCCGTTTTTATTAAGGGGGAGTTTGTGTGAAATATTTAATTCGGGAATACGTATTTCTACTTTCTGTGAATCCAGCTGGTCCCTATTAACATTTTCTACTTTCACCCAACCTTCAACAACGCCTTCTTCGGTTTTGCTCAACTGCACAAAATAATCTTTAATGTGCGCTTTAGGGTATTGCAGAATTTTTACACTGCGGGTGATACCACCGTAGTTCCACCAATCGGTATTGACCGTTGGAATTTGGTCGCGCTCACGGTGATTATCCACTTTTACCACCAATGAATTGACGCCTGACTTTACAACATTGGAAATATCAAACTGGAAGGGAGTAAAACCGCCTTCATGGGTATCTATCTTTTTGCCGTTCAGATACACCGTCGCATGATAATTTACCGCACCGAAATAGAGCGCATAATTAACGTCTACTTTTTTTCCTATATCAAAATCGCGGTGATACCAGATTGTACCTTCATACAAAAATAATTTTTCATCCTGGGTATTCCAGTCACCCGGAACATTGAGCTTTGGTGAGCGGGCAAAATCGTATTCCACCAGGTCGCCGGGGTTGGCAGGCTTGGCGTTTTTAAAATAACCCTTGTCAGACTCTTCATAACGGTGGTTATAAAAACCATTCTCGTAAGGGTCTACAATGGTATCCCAACGGCCGTCGAGGAGTATGGCATTGCGGGAGTCGGGGTTTTGGATGGCAATATCAGCGACGCTGGAAACAGCAGCGCACAACAGGAGTGCGGCCAGAGTGAGATAGCGCATGATTATCCTCTGATTAAGCTACAGTGAGTGTGTGGTTCCCTGGCGTGCGATACTAACACCCCTGCTCACGAATTGCGCCTGTTCTTGCCAATGCAAACCTTAACCAGTTGTTTTAAAAGAGACAGCTTATTTGCCCTGGACCTGGCGACGTATTTTTGAAAGGCCGGTTTTTATCCACTCCAGCAAGCCATCGCTGCTAAGCGGTTTGGAAAAATAAAAACCTTGTACCTGGTCAACCCCCAGCTCTGCCAATATGCGGTAATCCTCCAGTGTTTCTACACCTTCGGCTACGGTTATGAGTTTTAAATTTTTAGCCAGGTCGACGGTGCTGGCTAAAATGGTGTGCTGTTGGGGACGGGTTGCAACCTGGTGGATTAAAGAACGGTCTATTTTTAATTCAGTTGCCGGCACGCGCGATAATTGTTGCGCATTGGCAAAGCCGGTACCGTAGTCGTCAATTGCAATATTAAATCCCTTTAAACGCAGACGCGCCAAGGTGCGTATGGCACAAGCCAATTCGCCCAGCAGCGCATTTTCAGTGACCTCCAGGATAATTTCGTCCGGTGGAATTGCATATTCCTGCGCGAGGTTTGAAAGCCAATCGGACAGGCCTGCGTCAGCCAGCGATAAAGGCGATAAATTAAATGCAAGATGAAAACGCAGCCCCAATTGCTGCCAGGTGCGTTTTTGCTGGAATGCCTTGACCAACAGTTCGCGCGTAAGCGTATCAATTAAACCGTGGCGCTCAGCGAGGGGAATAAATATACCGGGAGAAATATTACCCTTTTGCGGATGCTTCCAGCGCGCCAGCGCTTCCACGCCGCGCAGGATCAGCCCCTGCACGGTCAACTTGGGTTGATAGGCGAGTGTTATATCCCCGGCGTCTAACGCGTTACAAAAATCAATAACCGTTACATCACTGGGTGCGGCAATTTCGGGGACTTCGTAATTTTTTAATTCGCGAACAAAGCGTAGCAGGCTGGTTTCCAGTAAATCGCGCTGTAAGGGTTTTTGAAATGTACCCAAAACATGCAAGCCGTCAGCCTCGGCCATGGTGCCGACGCTGGCAATTAAAATAGGATCTTTGGCACTGAGGATGATGACACTTTTTACACATTTCTCCTGCGCAATGCTGCGTAAAAGCTCAATGCCATCCATCACCGGCATTTCCAAATCTATCAGTGCGACATCGACTTTATGGGCAAGCAGAATTTTGAGGGCATCACGGCCATCCGTTGCGCCGTGAACGTCGGCCAAACCTAAATCCGAACATATGGCCTGGGCGTGCATACGTTGCGTGTTGCTATCGTCTGCAACCAATACACTTAATTCATTTATCGCTGTTTTCATCTAGCCCTCCAATACTGCAGGTATGTGTGCCAGCGATAGTATTTCTTTAGCCGCGCCCAGGTTGATCGCTTCCTTCGGCATACCAAACACTATGCATGAAGCTTCATCCTGCGCAATTGTTCGTGCACCTGCCTGTCGCATTTCCAGCAGACCCCGCGCTCCGTCGTCGCCCATTCCCGTCATAATAATTCCTGTTACATTGCGCCCCGCAGCACGCGCTGCAGAACGGAACAATACATCTACTGAAGGACAATGCCGATTGACCGCAGGGCCGCGAAAAACTTTGGCAATGTACTGCGCGCCTGATCGTTGAATTTCCAGGTGATGACCACCTGGAGCAATCAGTACCCGGCCGGGAATCAAACGATCACCGGTTTCCGCTTCTTTAACATCGACTTCACATACACTATCCAATCGTTTTGCAAAGGCTGCTGTAAATTTTTCAGGCATATGTTGTACCACTGCAATACCGGGGCAAGTACGCGATAAATTTACCAGGATTGTCTCCAGGGCCTGGGTGCCGCCGGTGGATGTTCCAATCACCGTAATACGATCTGTGGTACTGGTCATGGTTACCAAATCTGCGCTGGCGGCTTTGGATATATGCTCTTTTTTCTGGACCGATACTTCAAGGGCTCGCGGATGCAATCGTGCCGAAGCGGCCGCGCGCACGCTGTTCCACAATTGTTGTTTCGCATCCAGCAAAAAATCTTTCACGCCCAGTTGAGGTTTGGTAAAAATATCTATCGCCCCTGCGGCTAGTGCTTGCAATGATAACTCCGCACCTTTTTCAGCAAGAGATGAGCAGATAATGACTGGTGTAGGTCGCTCGCTCATTAATTGCCGTAAAAAAGTCAATCCATCCATGCGCGGCATTTCGATATCCAGCACAATCACATCCGGCCATTCCTGCTTCATTTTCTGCATGGCAAAAATAGGATCGGAGACAGTGGCATAGACGTTGATATCCGGCGCTTCACACAATACTTCGCGTAAAACCTGGCGCACAACGGCAGAGTCATCAACGACCAGGACTTTTACAGCCATAAAAAAATCTCACAGGGAATAAATGCTAGGGTCTGTTAATGTTTAGCTATAGCATAGTGCTTAAGTGTCACCGCGCCAGAAAATAATTCGAAAATCAAAGAGCGCGAACTTGTTCCGCCCACGTCTGTTTGGGCCGCTACCAAATTCTCATTTTGCAGCCAGCGCTGCGCATAGAGAATATTTTTCCTGCCTATACCGTAATCAGAAAGTGCATCACTTCCACCAAATAAACCCAACTGGTATTCGTCCAGGGATGCATAACGTTGCATAGCCTCTTTCATAAACTGCAGGGCAGTATTACCGTAACGTCCTGCACCGTCCGGGCGCACTTTTGTACCGGGCTGAACTGCCAGCAAATAATGGCAAAGACCGCCTAATTTCAGCGTAGGATGCCAAACGCTCAGCGCCACACATGATCCCAACACGGTATAAAGGCTTTCATATTCATTGCCGAAATACCATTCGCCAGGATGAATGTTTAACCGTCGCTCAGGAGACGTTAAACCCTTGATCATGCTAACAACCTTCATTTAACAAGCCTGTATATTGCCGGCTTGATAGGCGTGAACCGCGGTGTCACACCGTGCAAACTTTCTGAGTGACCTACAAACAAAACCCCGTTGGGGTTCAATACATTGGCCACGCGCTCAAGTACTTTGGCCTTGGTATCGTTGTCAAAATAAATCAGGACGTTACGCAAGAAAACCAGGTCAAATTTTCCAACATCCGGGAATTCGTGATGCAGGTTCAGGGTAAAAAAATTGACCTTTTCCCTCAACTCCTGGGTTACACGGATAAACCCCGCTTGCGGACCTATACCTTTGCGACAAAACCGACGCAGATAATGCTGTGGAATATTCTGAATTCGCGCATCGGGATAAATAGCTTTGCGCGCGCGTTCAATCACACTGTTGTTGACATCAGAACACTCAAGCTCCCAATCCGTTTGGCATTTTTCTTCCAGCAGCATCGCAATACTGTAGGGTTCTTCACCGGTAGATGCCGCTGCACTCCACACACGCAATTTCTTCTCACCCTTAAACTCCGGCAAAATCGACTGTGCCAAATAATCAAAATGCTTTTGCTCGCGAAAGAAATAAGTTTCGTTGGTAGTGATCAACTCCAGCGCAACACCTAACTCAATACTGCCTTCATCACTCAAAATATAGTGATAATACTCTTCAAAGCTACCTAAATCGCAATCGCGCAACCGCTTCCATAAGCGGTTCGTCAGTAAGGCTTTTTTCTGTAAAGGTAAAGAAATTCCGAGGCGCTCCAAAATAAGTTTTTGAAACAAATAGAATTCTTTATCACTGGGCAAATGGCTTACGGATTCCGCCGTCATAAATACCCTTACGCACTAATCAAAACGAACAAAATGCTTATCGCTGTCATCGGCAGGCACTACAGATGAACGATGCGATACAAGGACTTTTTTAACAGTAGGCTGCTTGGTTTTGGGCGTTGAAGGTTTGGTGGCCATGCGCGTACTACCGGCAGAGCGAGTGCTGATTTTCTGTAGAGAATCGCCCGCAAGTTTAAAATAGGTCATTGATTCTTGAAGCTTTATCGCCTGCCCGCTCAACTCTTCAGCGGTAGAGCTTAATTCTTCAGAGGCCGCTGCATTTTGTTGCAGGGTTTGGCTGACTTGGCCTATAGCGCTGTTAATTTGAGTTACACCGGTTGTCTGCTCGCTGGAAGCAGCCGCAATTTCCTGTACCAAATCCGCCGTTTTACGAATGGAAGGGACCATTTCCTCTAACAACGAACCGGCCAACTCAGCGCGCTTGACACTCGCTGTCGCCAACTCACCAATCTCTTGCGCCGCTACCTGGCTGCGCTCTGCCAGTTGCCGAACTTCTGATGCGACAACTGCAAAACCGCGTCCGTGTTCACCGGCGCGCCCCGCTTCAATAGCAGCGTTGAGCGCAAGCAGGTTAGTCTGGTAGGCAATCTCATCAATGACACTGATTCGCTCAGCAATTTTTTGCATGGCTTCAACGGTTGCCGACACAGCTTCGCCGCCCTTGGCAGCATCGCGTGCTGATTTTTGGGCGATACCGTCAGTAATGCTGGCATTCTGATTATTCTGCGCAATAGAGGCTGACATTTCTTCCATGGATGCCGAGGTCTCTTCGACACTCGCAGCCTGCACCGATGCGCCTTTAGCCAGCGATTGCGCCGTTGAATTTACCTGCTCGGATGCTGATGACAGCGCATCCGCTGAACTGCGCACCTCCATAATAATTTGTGCGAGCTGGCGACTCATTTGTGCAACGGCTGCCAGCAAGGAGGTCGTATCTTTATCTCTCAGCTGTATATCAAGATCCAAATTGCCTTGCGCAAGTTTTGATACAACCTCTGCCGTGTACGCGGGTTCTGCCCCCAACATTTTAAATAAGTCGACAAAAATAAATATCAACAAGCCCAGAATAATACTGAAACTGGCAATTAATATAATTACAAAGGTTTTAACCGACGAGCGATAAAGTGCATCTATTTCAGCATCTGTTGTTTTGATCAGCTCGCTGAATTCACTCGATAAGGCTTGCGATGCCGCCAGGGTTTTTGCGCCCAAAGCGGCTACCACCCCCGCTGCCATAGCGTCTACTTTTTTACCGGTCTCTGGATCTTTGGGGTCAAAACTCTTTAATGCAGCTGCATATTTTTCCTGCATACCCAGATGCTCTTTACGGAAGGCCTCCACATCAGCCGAATCGAGCCCCATCGATTGTTTTTTGGCAATGGCTGACAACATACTTTCCTGTACGCTTTTTTCTGCATCGCTAAATGTCTTGAAATGTTTATCATACTGTGCCTTGTCATTACCGCTGATCATGATGTTTTTCCAGGCTTGGACCTGGATACGCAACTGCAAGGAAGCGCGGTCGACGTCTGACAGCAAATCCGACTGCTGTTGGATCTGGGTAAGGCGTTCATCAACCTTGTCATTGTATTTTTGCAATTGGATAAATGCCGATATACCCAGCAAACCCAAACCGAGCAAAATGGCACTGCTCAATAAGATAACTTTAAATTTTAAGGTGAGTTTATTTAACATTTTCTGCTTGTTCCGCATAATTTGTTTAAAAGTTGCCAGCTCGTTTTACGCTGAAGCTGAACACCATTTGTAGCTGTGAATTTGATATTGAGTAAATTGCATTAAGTGGCCAGTGTAAAAAAAGTCATTGCTTCCTGGAGACGAACTGCCTGACTGTTCATTTCTTCAGCGGTTGAACTTAATTCTTCAGAGGCGGCTGCATTCTGCTGCATGGTTTGGCTTACTTGTGCGATTGCAGAATTAATCTGCCCGACACCCGCAGTCTGTTCATTAGACACAACCGAAATTTCTTGCACAAGATCTGCAGTCTTACGAATAGCAGGTACCATTTCTTGCAAAACCTTGCCTGCCGCTTCGGCTCGTATAACGGTTTCTTTTGCCAGGGCTCCTATTTCCTGTGCCGCCACCTGACTTCGCTCTGCCAGTTTACGTACCTCAGAAGCCACTACTGCAAAGCCGCGTCCATGTTCTCCGGCACGCCCGGCCTCAATAGCCGCATTTAATGCCAACAAATTAGTTTGATATGCAACGTCATCAATCATGCCTATTCGCTCTGCAATTTTTTGCATGGCATCAACCGTACTGGCAACCGCATCGCCACCCATAACAGCATCACTGGCAGCCTTCTGAGCTATATCAGCGGTTGTGTTTGCGTTCTGATTGTTCTGCGTAATTGAAACCGACATTTCCTCAATTGAGGCGGATGTTTCTTCAACACTTGCAGCCTGCTCTGATGCGCCCTGTGCAAGTGACTGAGCTGTAGAATTAACTTCTTCTGACGAAGAGGAAAGTGCATCTGCCGAGCTGCGCACTTCATTAATAATATCCGCGAGACGCGCAGACATGGTTTTAATATTAAATAACAAACTGGAGGTGTCGCCAGCCTCAGTAGCTATGTTAAGAGACAAATCACCGGCAGCGATTCTGCGCACAATGGCTGCTGCATCCTGGGGCTCGCCGCCGATCTCTTGCATAATATTGCGTACCAGCCATAAAGCATAAATCATCAATCCAGCAATAAACCCCAAAAGTACCGCCAACTGAATTTTTTCAGTTCGTTCAGCCAGCACTTTAATCTCGCTGTTTTTGGCAACCAATGCAGCTTCAATTTTTGCTGTGACGGAGGACTGCCTGGTTTCCAGCGCTTTAAATGCACTTTCAAAATCGGGTAATTTTTCCTCACCGCTTGCAACATCTTTAACAAATAACTGCAAAATAGTTTCACTACTTGCAATATAACTTTCGAGCGAGGGACGAATTTCCTTTAGCTGCTCTCTGATATCAGGAGCAAGATCAAGTTGTGAATTTCCATCAACATCTTTACGAAACCGTGCTGCGTGTTCATGCAAACTATCTATGCTGTTTTTTATCCCTTCCAGATTATTCTTTCTGGCATTCAGGTTACCGTTGAATACATCAGCACGAATAGCATCGTGCATCATGTCGCCATCAACATGGTTTTGTAATGCCAGACTGATGATTTCTTTTTGATGATTAATACTATTCATCTGCTGCTGCGCAACAATACCAACAACACCGATCACCGCTGCTGAAAACAGGCCTGCTCCTGCAAGCGATAGAATTTTAAAGCGCAAGTTAATTGTCATTGAAATCCCCTTGATGAGCAGAACTCATTGCGCTCCCAATTAAGCCGATAACTTGAAATAGGTCATAGCTTCTTGTAAACGAACCGCTTGGCCACTCATTTCTTCCGCGGTAGAACTCAACTCTTCTGAAGCTGCTGCATTGTGTTGCATGGTATGGCTGACCTGGGTGATGGCGGTATTAATTTGCCCCACACCGGTGGTCTGCTCACTGGAGGCAGCGGCAATTTCCTGCACAAGGTCAGCGGTTTTACGAATCGACGGCACCATGTCTTCCAACAATTTTCCGGCTTCTTCTGCGCGTACAACAGTTTCCTTCGCCAGGGTTCCGATCTCCTGCGCCGCTACCTGGCTGCGCTCCGCCAGTTTGCGAACCTCCGAAGCAACCACAGCAAAGCCGCGCCCATGTTCGCCGGCACGCCCCGCTTCAATAGCGGCATTGAGTGCTAACAAATTGGTTTGGTAGGCGATATCGTCAATCACACCGATGCGCTCGGCGATTTTTTGCATGGCGTCTACAGTTCCGGCTACTGCCTGGCCACCGGTGGTCGCGTCGCGCGCTGCTTTTTGGGCCATACCGTCAGTGATGCTTGCATTCTGATTGTTCTGCGCAATAGATGCAGACATTTGTTCCATGGATGCGGACGTTTCCTCAACACTGGCCGCCTGCTCGGAAGCGCCCTGCGCCAGGGATTGCGCGGTTGCATTAACCTCTTCGGATGCGGAGGAAAGCGCGTTTGCTGAACTGCTCACCTCGGTAATTACCTGTGCCAGTTGTTCGCGCATGCGCGCAACAGAGGCCAACAGCGACTTTGTATCTTTAGGTTTTAAATCAATCTTAATCGCAAGATTGCCTGCCGCCACTTGGGTAACAACTTCAGCCGTATAAGCCGGTTCTCCGCCCAGCAAGTTAAACAGATCGCGAAAGATCGCTACCATTACACCAATAATGAACAGCGAAGCAATCACACTGATAATAATCAGCTTTTGCAAAGACTCACCATACAGTTTATTGGTTTTGATATTGGAATCCCGTAAATAATGATCAAAACTGGTCGTCATGGTTTCAGCCAGCGCCGCGATTTGACGGGTCGCTTCGCGATCCATTCCCGTTACCTGAGCATCTACTTTCTCACCGGCCTCAGCATCAGTCACTTTGAATGAGGCAAGGGCTGCACGGTAATTTTTACCTAATGATAAATGCTCTCTCTGGAAATCCTCCGTGTCATTTATCGGTAAGCCTGCCGTTCGCAGCAGAGTAAGCGCCTTGGTAAGATGAGCCTGTACTTTAGCCTCTTCATCATCAAAACCTTTCAGGTATTTATCAAAATTTTCCTGGCTGTTTCCGCGCAGGAGTATATTTTTCCATTCCTGTACCTGTGATTTAAACGACACTGATGCTTTCTGGATTTCAGAAGTAGCGTCAGAGCGCTGCTGGATAAGATGGGCATCGTCATTAATAATGGTGTTGTATTCGTGAATTTGTAAGTACGCAATAAAACCTAAAAAGCATAACCCGCCAGCCACTAAAACACTTAACAGTAATATTTTTGACTTCAAGGTGAAATTAGCAAACATGATATTTTTCCATAAAGGTGGTTAACTATTGCAGCTCTGCTTCAACCAAATGTGCCAACTCGCGTATTGAAAGTGCATTGTTGGCATCCAGCAATACCACGAATTCCTCTCCCTGCTTGGCAATACCCTGAATAAATTCAGCGCGGATATTTGCGCCAAAAGATGGTGCATCCTCAATATTTTCATCGTCCATCTCAATAACTTCACTCACCGCATCTGCCAGCAAACCCAGGACATGGTGCTGGTCGTTATTAGTCAGTTCCACCACGATGATGCAGGTGCGGCGCTGCACCTCGATGGATTTGCGCCCGAGCCTTATGGCAAGATCGATAACCGGTACCACTTCCCCGCGCAGATTGATCACGCCACGCAAGAAGCTCGGCATCAAGGGCACTTCAGTAATGCCACTGTATTCAATAATTTCCCGGGTCTGCGACAACTCCAAACCGTAATTTTCATTTCCGATACGGAAAGTCAGAAATTGCTTGGCAACAATATTGTTAACGCTTTTCTTTTGCTTGCTTGACGTGTTCATATTTACTCCTGTGCACCTGGCACCAGGGAACCAGTGCGCGAATGTTCTTTGTTGATAGCAAAACCAATCAATTGCTGTACATCTAAAATCAAGGCTACCGCACCGGTTCCCAACAAGCTTGAACCACCTATGCCTTTTAATGCCTGGAAGATTGGGCCCATTGGTTTTACAACGGTTTGGATTTCTCCGTGCAGCACGTCTACCACAATGCCTGCGCGCTTATCGCCAAATTGCACTACCACCAGTTTCTCGCGAGAATGCTCTATCGGCTCCAGCGCAAATAATTTTTGCAGGCGGATATAGGGAATTTGTTCACCGCGCAAGTTAACGCAGCTTTGGCCCTGGACATGATGTAAGGATTCCAAATCAACGCATTCAAGAATGGTATTTTGGGGCACAATAAAATCTATCTTACCTGCACCCACATGAAAGCCGTCTATGATGGCCAGTGTCAGCGGTAGGCGAATGGTAAACTGGGTCCCAACACCTACTTCGCTATCAATTTCAATCGAGCCCTGCAGCTCGGTGATATTGCGCTTGACCACATCCATACCGACACCGCGACCGGACAAATTAGTGACATGTTCTGCCGTTGATAAACCCGGGTGGAAAATTAATTGATAAAGCTCGTGTCGACTTAGATGAACGCCCTCTTCTATCACACCGTTAGCAATCGCTTTTTTGCGGATACGCTCCAAATCCAGGCCACCGCCATCATCACTGATGTCAAGCACAATATTGCCGGCATCGTGCCGCGCTTTTAAAGAGATGGTCCCTGCACTGGGTTTGTTGCGAGATTGGCGCACAGCTACAGATTCAATACCGTGATCCATAGCGTTGCGAACTATATGCATCAACGGATCATTCAGTTTTTCGACCATGGAACGGTCCAACTCAGTTTCGGCGCCTTCAATTTCCAGCTCAATTTCCTTGCCCAATTCTTTGGCAGTATCGCGTACAACACGTTTAAATTTCTGGAAGGTGTCAGCCATGGGCACCATGCGCAATGTCAGCGCCGCGTCTCTGATTTGCTCGGTAAAATTTCCCATGGAGGTAATGGCTTCCGTCAGGTTGGTATTCCCGATTTTTGAAGCCAAAAGGTCAACACGCTGGCGATTGACCACTAACTCACCGATCAGGTTAATCAACTTATCCAGGCGCTCTGCGTCAACACGGATAAAACGGCTCTCAGGCGATGCACGGCGCTCCTGGTTTTTCTTCTGTTTGTCCAGCGCAGCTGTAACCAGCTCCGGTGCAACATCTTGCTCATTGATAAAGATTTGACCGAGCAGAGGCACAGGTTCTTTCGCTATCGCCTGCGCTTTTTGGGTGGCAAGTGCGCTCTCTAAATCCTGGTAGGAAATTACATGGCTCTTGACCAGAATTTCTCCGAGGCGGTGGGTATTTTCCGGCAGAGATTTAATGAGATCTATATAGGCACTGATATTACTGCGGGGCGGAATAATTCTGATATCAGATTCGTCGCGAACAAACATGAATGCGTTTTCAATTTCTTCCTGGCTAGCATCACTTTGGAAACTGATTTCGAACCCCAAATATAATTGTTCGGGATCAAATTCATCCAGCGCAGGTAAATGATCCGTTAAGGTGGTGATGTGGATAATAGTACCCATGGTACCCAGGAAACGAATAATCGAAACCGGGTCCATGCCGTTGCGCAGCAAATCAGGGCCAAGGCGCACCGAGATATGCCATAGGTCTTTTTCAGTCGCTACTGCATTGCTCAACTCCTTGCGTACAGGTTCGGGAGCTACAACTTTTTTCACCTCACCTAACCAGGGACTTAAGGCATTTAACAAGGTTTCGCCTTCTGCAATACAATCAGCATCTGCAGCAGATTCCTGAACGGCATTATCAACCAGTCGGGCAATATGGTCCCGACATGGCAAGAGCACACTTAATAAATCGCTATTGATTTCTATTTTGTCATCGCGTGCAAGATCCAGCACGTTTTCAACCTTGTGGGTAAAAGCCACTATATCATCCAGCCCAAACAACCCCGCTGAACCTTTAATGGTATGTGCTGCACGAAATACTTCATTAATAATATCGGGATTATTTTCACCGTCATCCATGCGCAGCAAGGCCGACTCCATGGACACCAGCAACTCTTCTGCTTCAGCAAAAAATGTTTGCAAGGCGCTATCGATATTCATGTTAATTGTCCAATGAAAAATAGGGGGCTACGTCGAGCTGATTGAGCAGAGCATCAACATGTTCATTCGATTTGGTTAAATGCAATTTTTTATCGAGGCTGCTCAAATGCTTTTGGATAAATAATAACAACTGAAGGCCAGCCGTATCTATTTCACTGACCTTTTGCAAATCGAGCGCAACAGGGCTGATAAAACTCTCATGGTCTTCAAGCAGGGCTTGCCTGGCCTGGGAGACAGTGTAAATAGTAAGCTCACCGTCTATACCGAGGAGGCTTCCGGATTTATTGTTTTTGCGAGTGACATTCATGACGTTTTTATCCTGAGCCTTAGCGCACCTAAAGCACTTATTAAACTATTAACCTTATGTTAGATAAGCATGGAAACTGTCTGTAACAATTGCTCCGGGCGAAAGGGTTTTACTATCCAGGCTTTGGCACCGGCCGCTTTTCCTTCCTGCTTTTTATCGTCCGCACCTTCGGTGGTCAGCATGATAACGGGCGTAAATTTATAATTCGCTTTCTGCTTCATTTCTTTTACAAAGGTAATACCATCCATGTTGGGCATGTTCACGTCAGAAATAACTAAATTCACTTTTTGCTGGCCATCAAGTTTCACCAGTGCATCTTTACCGTCGGATGCTTCTACCACTGTGTAGCCTGCGCCGCGCAGAGCTATGCCTACCACCTGGCGCACGCTGGCCGAATCATCCACTACCAAAATCACCTTCGACATGCCTTACTCCTAAAAAAGTGTAACGTCAGAATTATTGGGTTTATCAAAACTTTGCTTGCCGTTATGGACATCAACCTGCTCAAGCGTGGTATAGGTTTTACGCACTTGCGTCAGCCACTCGTTAACATTAATCAGCTCAAGTTTGCTGTCATTTGCGAGGCGTTGCTCATGTTCATTAATGGCTGCGATGAATTTTTCCATATCCTGTGTAACGTGGCTGAGAATCTGCCCGACGCGATCCTGGAACTGTAAATTGACGAGCACTTCTTCCACGCTGTGTTGCACATGTGAACTTTCACTTTCTAACGAACCTGCACATTCCATAATACGTTCACTGGATTGCTGGAACTGGTGCAACACCTCCTGGATAGATGAATCGGATTGGCTTAGCCGTTGATCATCTTGCGCGGCATATTCTGTTGTGCGCTCCAGGGTTTTTTGCAGGGCCGCATTGGCTTGCTGGATGCGCTTGCCGATGCGTGAACCTGTCTCGCCCGAACGGCTGGATAAGGTGCGTACCTCATCGGCCACTACCGCAAAGCCACGCCCGTATTCGCCGGCACGCGCGGCTTCAATCGCGGCATTGAGGGCCAGTAAGTTGGTTTGCGAAGCTATACCGGCAACATCAGCACCCATGGTACTCAGTTCATTGGTAATTTCTGACAGACCCGCAATTTCGCCGAGGAGTTCGTCGCGCTGATGAATGGCGTTGCGTAGCGTTTGCACCAGTTGGCCCAGTTCAATATTGGCAAAATCAATAACGCCGCTCAGCCCCTGTTGGCCGCTCATACCTTTTGCAGTTGCCTGCGCGCTGGCAACCGATGCCTGCAAGCGCCCGTGAATTTCTGAAAAACGCTGCACTAATTCGGTAATGCTTTGCTCCATTTGAAATTTTGCCAAATCAGTTTGGCGCTGCCACAACGGTAGCAATTCGCGAATTAATTCCTGGTAATTTCCAAGTACCTGTTTCAACTCTTCCAGTTGTACTTGCTGGCGCTGTGCGAGCGAATATTTTTGCCCCAAATCCTCCTGCGCTTTTAGTAACGCTCTAACTTGCAGGAAAGTAACCGCAGCGCCCCCAACAATAATTACAGTCACTAATCCTTTGATACTCAGTGAAAAAGAACTGGCCAGGGTTATGGCTATACCGACTACCGCAGTAACCAGTAGCGACCCCAGCAATAACAAAGAAGAAGGTTGTGTGGAATTCAAAGCAGACCAGGAAGTGGACTGATAAGAGGGTAAGCTGCGCCCGCTGTGGGTTGACGAATAATTGCGAGAGTTCATAACACTCAGTCCGTGGTGAATTGACTTCTTACTATAAAAAAGCTCCTACCGGCTCAATTCCGGCAAGACCATGATCTAAACTCACATAGGTATAGACCTCGTTTAAATCAGTGTCAAAAGTGCAGGCGCTAGCGCAATGTTTTTCGCATAGGTAAAAATACTCTACCCATGTGGTGAAATTTGGGCTATCAATAATAGCTAACAGATCGATTCTGTAAGATTTGGGCTTTAATAAATAACAAGGGCTTAATTTTTATCAGGAATCGAAATTAAAAAATCACGACAACGATTTTTTGGTTTGATACATAAATATAAACAGCGCAATTTATATAAAAAATTTTATTTCGTACCGGCCTCAAAAAAAGAGAATTTTGACAACCCGAATGTCATTAACTAGGGTTAGGCCATTAGTCATTAATGATTAGTTACATGCCGATGGGGTTTGGAAAAATCCCGTTGGCATTTACTCAGGCTTGAACCCGACACCCCTGATGACCAATGCACCGAGCGCATTAGCAAAGGGAAAAAAACAAAGGAGACATTTATGTTTAACAATATGCGCGTTGCCGTTCGCCTGGCGATACTGGCGGGCTCATTAGTGCTGCTTATGCTAGTTATCGGCATCATGGGTATTCAGTCCACCAGCGACTCGAATAAAGCCATGGCCTCTGTTTATCAGGACCGGGTTATACCACTGAAAGATTTAAAATTGATTGCAGATTTGTATGCGGTCAACATAGTTGATATTGCGCACAAGGTGCGCAATAAAGGTGCAAGCTGGCAGCAAGGTATTGATAGTGTCACCGCTGCCAGCGAACAAATTCATACACGTTGGGATGCTTACCTGGCCACCGACCTGGTTGCCGATGAAATAACCCTGGTAAATGAGTTAAAGCCTTTACTGGTCACTGCCGACAGCGCCACTGCCGAATTACAACAAATATTGTCTGCCCAGGATAGTGCGCGCCTGGATACCTTTGTACTGACCAGGCTTTACCCCAGCATTGAACCTGTGTCAGATCGCTTCAACAAATTAGTCAATGTGCAACTCAGTGTGGCAGAGAAAGCTTACAAGGCTTCAATGATTAGTTACGAACGGGCATTTATCCTCAATATTTCCTGTATCGCTTTTAGTATCCTGGTGAGTATTGCCCTTGGGTATTTGATTACCCGCAGCCTGCTGCGCCAATTGGGCGGCGAACCCAATTACACCGCACGTATTGTGGAGCAAGTGGCCAATGGTGACCTGGCCGTGCGGGCACAGCTCGCCGGTAATGACCAAGGCAGTATCCTTTTCGCCATCAACCAAATGATCCTTAAACTTTCATCTATTATCAGCGATGTGCGCTCAACAGCTGATTCACTGTCGTCTGCATCGGAACAAGTCAGCGCGACCGCACAATCCCTCAGCCAGTCATCTACCGAGCAAGCCGCCAGCGTGGAAGAAACCAGCGCATCTATGGAAGAGATTTCTGCCTCTATCAGCCAGAACAATGAAAACGCGAAGGTTACCGATGGTATTGCCACCCAAAGTGCAAAAGAAGCCACGCGCGGCGGCGAAGCCGTAAAAAATACAGTGACGGCCATGCAAAAAATTGCCGAGAAGATCAGCGTCATTGACGATATTGCCTACCAGACCAATTTGCTTGCCCTTAACGCCGCCATTGAAGCCGGGCGAGCCGGTGAACACGGCCGCGGTTTTGCCGTTGTGGCCAGCGAAGTGCGCAAACTGGCAGGACGCAGCCAAACCGCCGCCAAAGAAATCGGCGAGTTGGCCAACAGTTCTGTGGCACAAGCCGTCAGTGCCGGTGAGCTATTGAATGAGATGGTGCCGTCTATTCGTAAAACGGCCGATCTTGTCCAGGAAATTTCAGCAGCCAGCCATGAGCAAAGTATGGGCGCTAACCAGATTACACTGGCGATTTCACAGATCAGTATCGCCACCCAGCAAAACTCAACGGCCTCAGAAGAACTTTATGCAACGGCTGAGGAGCTTTCACACCAGGCTACACAATTGCAGGAAATGATGGAGTTTTTCAAGTTGGGGCAAAATCGCTAGAAATGAGAACTTAGGTCGGCCTGTTTTTATTTGGAAGTGAACCATCAAAAACCGTACATCTTTCAATGCACACCAGCCTACTGACAAAGTTCGCACCCTGTCAATTTGGCGTTAACCCTCAAGTCACAGATGACTTGAGGGCGCTACAAGGAGTATTCATGCATTTTCGAAGCAACTTAGCTCAATGGCAAACGTGCTACGAAGTACGCTGAATGACAAACTAAAATGTATAAATTTATCACCACTCTACTGTGCGTTTTTCAATGCACCGTTTTTATCCTCGCAATGATGCAATTTAACCCGTATTGCGCATACCCGCCGCGATACCGGCCATGGTCACTTTAAGGGCGCGCTCAAGATCGGGGCTAATGGTTTCACTGCTGCGGTAACGCTTCAACAATTCCGCCTGCAAATAATTGAGCGGATCAAGGTAAGGCTTACGCACTTCCAATGATTGTCGCAGCAGCGGTTCATCGGTCAGGAGTATGTCCTGTTTTTTCAACGAATTGATCAAGACTTCAAGGGCTTTCAAATCATCGCGCAATTGCCTGCCAAAGCCATGATATTCCACCGGTACCAGCTGCTCTTCATAATATGTACAGATGGGACCGTCAGCCTTGCCGATAACCATTTCCAGCAAATCAAGGAAACTGGAAAAGAACGGCCAGTTGGACACCATATCCTGCAAAGTCTTGGGATCGTGTTCAATCGCATATTCCAAGGCCTGACGCGAACCCAACCAGGCAGGCAGATTTAAACGTACCTGTGTCCAGGCAAATACCCAGGGAATTGCGCGCAGGCTTTCCACTCCACCGGTTGATTTACGTTTTGCGGGACGGCTACCGAGCGCCAGCAAACTTAATTCCTGCTCGGGGGTCAGGCTGCGGAAATAAGGAACAAAATGCTCGTGGCCGCGAACTACGCTGCGATAAGCTGCAAGGCCCGAGGATGCCATGCGCTCTATCAGGTCACGCCACTCCGGTGCCGGTGCATCATGGGGTGACATGGTTGCACGCAAGGTGGCTGCAACATAGGAAGATAAACTGCTGAACGCAACACGCGGCAAACCGAATTTATAGCGGATCATCTCACCCTGTTCAGTCACACGGATACGGCCCTGTACCGAACCCGGTGGCTGTGACGCCATGGCTTTTTCTACCGGGCCACCGCCGCGACCGATGGTGCCGCCACGACCGTGGAATAACACCAGCGACACTTCGTATTTATCAGCCAGGGCAACCAGTTTCTCCTGTGCCTTATACTGTGCCCAGGTTGCCGAGAATTTACCGGCATCTTTGGCTGAATCCGAATACCCGATCATAACCGTTTGGTCTTTGGCGCTGTATTTTTGATACCAGTCGAGATTCCACAGACGTTCCATCACACTAGGGGCGCGGTCGAGGTCATCAAGGGTTTCAAACAGCGGCACTATCGGCATATCCCAGGTCATGCCGCATTCCTTCAACAGCAAGGCTACCGCCAATACGTCAGAGGGTTGTTGCGCCATGGAAATAATGTAATGCGACAGGATTTCGCGCGGCTCGCTGGCAATAATACGGCACGTGGCGAGTACTTCAGCTGTGTCATCGCTCATGGGCCAATTGACAGGCAAGAGCGGACGCTTGCTGCGCAATTGCTCCAGGAGGAAATCCTGGCGCTCTTCCTCAGACCATTTGGCGTAATCACCCAGGTCGAGATAAGCCACCAATTCGTCGATTGCTTTCACATGGCGCTCACCGTCCTGACGTATATCCAGCGGCACCAAATTGATACCAAAGCAGTGAATGCGACGAATGGTGTCGGTCAATGGGCCATTGGCAATATGGGGCAAGCCCACGTCATTCAGGGATTTGTAGCAAACCATCAAAGGCGCAAGCAAATCCTCGCGACTGATAATCAAATCTTCCGGAGTTTCGACGATACGACCTTGGAGGCACGCTTCAGCCCACTCCAGGGTTGTCTGGATACGCTTGCGCAAGGCGTACATGGCATCGCGATAAGGCGTTGCGCCGGGATAAAGCGCGCGCAACTCATCGCTCGCTTCGCTCATGCTCAGGTCGCCGCCCAAACTGTATACATCGCGGGAATACAGCTCTGCCGCCATCCAGCGTCCGAGTAAAAGCACTTCACGGGTGATCTTGTGGGTTACATTAGGGTTGCCATCGCGGTCACCGCCCATCCACGAATAAAATTTGAAGGGCTGGACATCCAGCGGCAGAGGCTGGTCAAGGTGGCGTCTGCTTAAACGGTCAAGGTGACGGATAAAATCAGGAACCGCTTCCCATAAGCTGTTCTCGATAACGGCAAAACCCCATTTGGCTTCGTCGATAGCGGTCGGACGAGTGGTGCGGATTTCGTCAGTAGCCCAGATTTCTTCTACCAGGCGGTGCAAGCGGCCGCGCAGTTTGTCCTGCTCAAACGTCAGGAGGCTGCCATTCTGGCGGTCTGCCAAAGTATCTGCAATCTGGTCGTATTTGCGAATCAGGGTACGACGAGTGACCTCTGTCGGATGCGCCGTTAACACCAGCTCAATACGCATTTCGCTGATTTTCTGCGCGAGTTCTTCTTTACCGTATTTAGCCGAAAATTCCTGCAACATGGCTTGCAGCACATCGTCACGCTCTGACTCAGCGCTGGAAAAATATTCCTGGTCGGCAATATTGGCCAGGTTCAGGAATTGGTTGAAGGCTCGCACTATAGGAAGGATGTCGGCATCATCCAGTTCGCCTAACAGCTGAACCAAGGGAGCGGAATCACCATTTTCCGCGCGTGTAATCGCTTTACCGAGCTTACGAATCCCCTCGACTTTCGCAAACAGATCTTCGCCTTCATGGGCGTGAATCGTCTCACCTAAGAGTTCCCCCAGCAGGCGTACATTCTCACGCAGGGTTTCAGGCAGCATTAACATCGGATGTCTCTCCAAAAAAATCAGGGCTAACTAGATCGAGGGAATAAAATGAAGTATCAAAATAGGGCGAGCATTCTACGTCATCAGCCCTTGCTTGGGTAGAAAATACCCCCTTTACCTTATGCAAAAGTGACGAAAACAGCTTTAAAAATCCTATTACCTTGCACTTATGGCAAAAATTTTTGAGCAGTATTTATGCCAAGGCCGGTTTAGGGTGCATGGTAGTCAGTGCAGAAAACCACGGAAGTCTTATCCACAGAAGCTGTGAATAAGTCTGTGAATGACACAAGAGTAACCGGGTTGAAGCCAGAGCCGGTCTAGGCTGGTGAACAGCGTTTAAATAGTGTGCGGGAAAAATCCGGTGCTACAGGGTAAGCTAGCGAGCATTCTGATCACTCATCTTTATATGTACATCATGACTACTTTCCCAGCCCATCGCGCAGCCAACAGCCTTGTCGTGTTTGATTTTGAAACAACCGGCCTGTCGCCTGACCTGGGTGACCGCAGTATTGAAATCGGTGCAGTCTTGATTGAAGAAGGTGTTATCACCCGCCGCTTCCAACAGTTGATGAACCCCGGTATACGCATTCCCCTGTTTATTGAAAACCTGACCGGTATTACCAACGCGATGGTGCGTCAATCGCGTTCAAACAGTGAGGTGATGGCCGAGTTTTTTTCATTCATTGACGGACATAACCTGGTCGCCCATAACGCCTCTTTTGATGAGCGGTTCTTGCGTGCAGAATTCAAACGGATTAAAAAATCCTTTACCGGCGGCATTGCCTGCAGCCTCCTGGCATCGCGCCGGATTTTCCAGCAAGCGCCCAACCATCAACTGGCGACGCTGGTGGAATACAAAAATTTACCCAATGAAGGCGTCTTCCACCGCGCGCTGGCCGATGCTGAAATTACCGCGCATCTATGGCTGGGTTTATTAGCCGAGCTGCAAGAGCGCCATCAACTGGACATGCCATCTTTTGCATTTATGGCAAACCTGTGCAAAACCCCCAGGCACCAATTGGCCAAGTTGCTGGCACGCGCAAATGCCGGTTGATAAACTCCCGCACGGCTGTTTGTCATCACCTGTGGTTAACAGCGTTCAAAACTCCCACGCCCTGTAAATATCACTTATGATAAGCCCCCTCACCCAAGATTCGCGTAACTCGGTAAGCTCCTTATGATTAATAGCAAAATCACTTATCCGGAAATTGCTTCTTACGTGTTGGTGACGGGGATGCTCCTGATCATACTCACTCACGGATTGCTGGTAGCCCTGCTGGCAGGTTTGCTCGTACATTCGCTGGTAGTGATTTTATCGCCCAGTTTTGACGGGCAGGTCGGCAAGGGCGGTGCCCGCATTGTCTCTGTCAGTTTAATCGGTACGTTTATTATTACGTCACTTACCCTGGCGGTATGGGGTGCTATCAGCTTTTTCCAAAGCGAGGCCGGCAGTGCCCATGCGCTCCTGCAAAAAATGGCCGATATTGTGGAAGCGTCGCGCGCGCAATGCCCGGTTTGGGTTTGCTCCCACTTGCCGGATAACACCGAAGAGCTGCGCGAATTTATTACCAAGTGGATGCGCGAACATGCGCAAGATGCAAAATCTATCAGCTCGGACGCAAGCCATACGCTGGTGCGCATTTTATTGGGGATGATTATCGGGGCTATGATTTCACTCTACAATCCCGCCCACTTGCCTAGCGCACCGCTCGCGGCCGCCCTCCTGGATCGTATTAAAACCCTGAGTCGCGCGTTCAAGAAAGTGGTTTTTGCACAAGTGCGTATTTCTGCCGTCAATACGATTGCAACCGGTATTTATGTGCTGGTGATCCTGCCGCTGCTGGGAATTCACTTACCCATTGCCAAAAGCCTGGTGGTTATTACCTTTGTTGCCGGCCTGCTGCCGATCGTGGGCAATTTAATTTCCAATACCATCCTGGTGATTGTAGCTTTACCCTTCGGGCTTTCGGTTGCCCTCGGCTCGCTCATTTTTTTAATTGTATTGCACAAGCTGGAATATTTTCTCAATGCCAAAATCATCGGTGTGCAAATTCAGGCACGGGCCTGGGAACTGCTGATCGCCATGCTGGTCATGGAGTCTGTCTTCGGTATTGCGGGGGTCGTAGCTGCGCCCATTTTATATGCTTACATGAAGCAGGAATTAATTAACCGGCACCTCATTTGAATGCGACACCTGAACTGCGGCTATACCTTGGAGATTAGAGCTGCGGCCTTACCAGCGCGCAGCCCGGGTATTTTAGCGCAACGCCAGTTGCATGTGACCGGCGCTGTTGACCATCAGCACCAACTGCAAATCATTATTGATCGTTTGGGTTTCTTCGCCGTTTAAAAACAGAGTGGTTTTTATGGGATAAACACCTTGAGGCAAGCCTTCCGGCAAGGTAAAACTGAACTCATTGGTATAACGCCCTGCACGTTTGGTTCCTTCATTGACGCCTTTGGTAAGCGACTTCAATTCCTTGGTGTTATCTTCGTTATCAAAAATCGCCAGGCGTTCCTGGATCAGGGTTTCTTTCTGGTCGCGTCCCGGAACCACGACTATGTCAGATTGGATGGTCACTTTTTTGCCTGGTTGTACAACACTGCCCGGCAAAGTATTGGTGTTATAAACCGACGCCTGGGGTTTTTCAGGCAGGCTTTGATGCTGGCTTTTATAATCAGCGACTACGCCTTCTTCATCGGATACTTTTTTAGCGCGCTGCTCAATAATCATTTCTGAAATATATTTCACCGCAACGGCCACCGCCGCCACTTTCGCTGCGGCCAATGCGTGTTCACGATTTTTACAACCTTGATCGTTACTTTTGCACTTGTGCGATTTATCAATAGCACGACCTACGTCTTTCAGGTCAAATGCCAGGCCGTACTGGGACAATACAGCAGCCAGCAATAACACAATAGATTTTTTCATAATGTATGCCTTCTCTTATTTTATGGTAAAGCCGGTTTCCTTGATTTTGCGTTGTATATCCTGTGCCCGCGTTTTAACTGCAATGGCTTCCGCGTTATTAGGAATTACATCCAGCGCTGCCTCGGCTTTGGCGATAGCGCAGGTGTAATTTTTTTGCTTATCCAGACACTCTTTAGCCTGGGATAATATCCGCGCTACTTTTTCTTGCGCCTCGCGGATTTGCTTATCAGCAACTGCTGCTGTCTGCTTGACTTCCATCGCTGGGCCATTGGCGGGATCCAGACCCAGGACAATATCGGCATGGCTAATTGCACAGTCGTATTTTTTTTGCGCCAAACAGCTTTGCGCTTGCTGTAAATTGCCCCTGGCTTCTCGCAACTGTGCCAGGGCAACCAGCTTTCCCTGCTGTTCCAAAATGTGTAGTTTCTGCTGTAAATCCATTACCGCCGGATACGCCGCATCTATATTTGCCGCTCGCTTGGCAAACATGGTTGCGCAGGTAATATCGCTGGCTTGCAGGCAGGACTCTGCCTGTTGGATATTCTCGGCAATGTTCTGGTTCTTACTCAAATCAGCAGCAGCGGCTAATAACTGTTGCGCGCGCAGGTTGCCGGCATCCAACGCCAGTACATCCTTGGCCTTAACCTGGGCACAGGCGTCGTCCTTCATTGCCAGGCAGGCATCGCCCTCTGCCAGCAAACGATTGATAGTTTTTGTCTCCTGCTGTTTTTGTTGTGCCAGTTGCGACGCAGCTGCCAACTGCCGGGCAACTGTGTTTTCAATATCCAGATTGGCAACAAATTTACTACGTTCCAGAGCGCAGGCAAAATCACTTTGCGCAAAACAGGTTTGTGCCTTTGCAATATTATCGGCAATAGTGATTTGCAGTTGTGCATGGGCTTGGTATTGCCGGTAACCCAACCAGGTCGCGCCACCCAAAGCAATAACGGCTAACACAACAGCGACACTCAGGCCCAACGGATTCCGACGCGGGAACATATCCGCCATAAAGTGCGGAACAGTCGGTGTACGCTGGCTTTTTTCCAGCGCCAGGGCACGCATGAGCGCTTTCCATTCGCGGTGATTTAAACCGGCAATCGGTTTTGGTTTTAATCCCAATTGGCGAGCTTCGAGTGCAGAATGCCCCTGGTAAGGATGCTGTCCGGAAAAAATTTCGTAAGCGACACAAGCCAAGGCATAGACATCATCCGCAAATGTCAGCGGCTCATCGCGCACCATTTCCATGGTCGCATAGGCCGGCGTAAGTGCGCCCAATTGCCCAGCATCAAATGTATGTTTTTGGGTTTCTTTGGACGCGGCGCGCGCAATGCCGAAATCCAATACCTTAGCGGTGCCGCCATCGCAAATAAACACATTACCGGGTTTAAAATCAGCGTGGATGATATGGCGCTGATGGGCATAGGCGAGTGCTGCACACAAATCACGGACGATAGAGAGCGCTCGCGGCTTGGGGATATTCACCTGGCTTTTCAGCAGGCGATCCAGCGGGTTACCCTGCAACAATTCCATGGTCATAAACAGGGTATCGCCATCGCGATCAAAATCGTGCACGGTCACTATATTGGGATGCGCAAGCGTGTGGGATTTTGCAGTTTCCTGTTGCAGGGTTACAAAGGCGTCGGGATGGTTTTTAAAGGCTGCATTTAATACTTTGGTGGCGATATAAGGATGAGGATCTTCTGCTTCAACCTTCCGCAAATCCTTGGTTTTATACACCGTGCCCATGCCACCCTGCCCAAGCACTTGCTCCAATAAAAAGCGTTTCTTGAGCAAGCTGCCGCTACCGCTACCGGCATGAACCTGTTTTGCAATAGCCTGGGCCTCGGCAAAACCGGAGGAGTTATTTGAAGCTTGGGAAAATTGGGTGTACTGGGTTTGATTAGAGGTGGTGTGGGCTGCAGATGATGGTGCAGGTTTTACAATAGTGTCGCGCGCCTCACCAGGGGAGGACACCAGGGTTTTATCGCTATTCAACGCCGCTGCGGGTTGCGAAACCTCGGTAATATCATTGCTATCTGCCACGCACTAACTCCCTTCGTCCAAAGCAATTCGCCCGACTCATTGGCCAGGCGGTTTTTGATGGAGGGAATATTACCACCGGTAGACATCAAATGGGGATAGGAGCATGGCTGGATCTACTGACGACTTTACTATTAGCGGAACCAGCGCAAACTATTGGATCAAGTCCCTGATGAATTATTAAAAGACGATGCGGAAGAGCCTCCGCCTAGCCTGCACGCCACCAATTCCGAGGCCAAAAATATTTCGGCGGAACAGATCCAAGTGTGAAATAAATTCAAACATTCCTATTGAGATTTGGTCGGGAAAAATTTTATTGAAGATCAAGTATTTTTATTTATCGGCCCAACTGCTCCACCAAAAATTCGATAAATGTTTTCACTCTAATTGGCATATGGCGGTCGCGTGAATAAAGCAGCGAAAAAGGTCGTGAACATCCTTTATAGGGAGTGAGAATTTCTACCAAGCTGCCCTGGCGCAATTGCTCCTCCACAATAAAATCGTACGTCTGCATAATGCCGCCAGCGTGGCGAGCAAGAGTCACTCCGCCTAATACATCTTCCGCGAAGCACACATTTCCTGTCGTTAATTTATCGTTCTCCCGACCGTCAACTTTAAATAGCCAGGGAATCGGCTGCCCTGTACTGGGTAGCAGGAATTGAATGCAATTGTGCTGATCCAGCTCATACAGCTGGGTTGGCACTCCAGCCTTGGCCAGGTAGGCAGGTGAGGCCACGGTGACTAACCGGGCATCCTCAAGGTGACGGGCGATCAGGCTTGAATCAGGGATGTTGCGGCCTCGAATTGCCAAATCATATTGCCCGGTAAGATCCACATTCTGGTTGCTGAGTTGTACCTCAAGATTTACATCGGGATAACGGGCGTGAAAGGCAGGCAACAGCGGCAGTACGCGAAAGTGGCCAAATGTTGTAGGAATACTGATACGCACAACGCCCGAAGGCGATAACTGCTTACCTGCCAACTCGCGCTCTGCATCTGCCAACTGCCCCAGCACCTCCTTACACCGCTGGAAATACTGCTGCCCGGCATCAGTCAAGGTCACACGGCGGGTAGTGCGGGCAAATAGCGTTGCCCCTAAACGCGCTTCCAACCGGGCAATACTCCGGCTGACTGCTGCGGGCGTAACTCCCGCAATCACCGCCGCCCCCGTAAAACTGCCCTGCTCGGCACAGAGGCAAAACAGCTCGATACTTCCCAGCATTACTTCATTAAATAAGCGCGACATTAGTTACCCCATGGAATATATGAATTAAATATTCACACATTTATTAACCTTATCGCAATAAATACAATAAATCTGCAATCCACAACTCCAACAGGACTCTCACTATGAAACTCTATTTCTCACCCGGTGCCTGCTCACTTGCACCACACATTGTGCTACGCGAAGCTGGACTGGACTTTGATCTCGACCTGGTAGACCTGAATTCCCATCGCACTCAAGTGGGCAATGATTTTTACGCAATCAACCCAAAAGGCCAGGTACCCACACTGGTGCTGGACGATGGCACACGCCTGACCGAAGGTCCCATCATTGCGCAATTTATTGCCGATATGGCATCAGCCATTAACCTGCAACCAACGGCGGGCAGTATTGCACGCTACCGGGTGGCCGAATGGCAAAATTACATCACCTCTGAATTACACAAATCCTTTACGCCCCTTTTTAATACTCAGCTTGATGCTGCCGCAAAAGCAACTCTGCGCGCACTCCTGCGCAAAAAGTATGAATGGCTGGATACCCAATTGGCGCACAAGGATTATTTAACTGGCAGCGATTTTACGATTGCCGATGCCTACTTATTTACCGTCACCGGTTGGGCAGGCTTTGTGAATTTATCGCTCAGCGATTTGCCACACGTGCAAACTTATCTGGAGCGTATCAAAAAACGTCCTGCCGTTAAGGCCGCGCTACAGGCCGAGGGGCTTCTGTCATGAACCGCTGGCAAGATACCAGGGTCAGCAAGCTACTCGGACTACAGGTACCCATCATCCAAGGACCTTTCGGAGGCGGGCTTTCGAGCGTGGATTTGGCGGCGACAGTATCCGAGGCCGGAGGCCTCGGTTCTTTTGGGGTTCATCATTTAAATGAAACAGAGATCCGCAAGGTTGCAGCAGCCATACGCGCCAAGACCCAAAAATCCTTTGCCCTCAATTTGTGGCTGCCTTTTGATCAGCCAGCTCAACCCAGTGCTGCCCAATTTGACGAATATTTGCAGCCCCTCCTGCCTTACTACGCAGAGCTTGGGTTGCAACCACCAACACAACCCGCACAATTCTCCCCGGACTTTACGGAGCAAATGCAGGCAGTATTGGAAGCACGCCCCAAGGTCTTTAGCTTTGTTTATGGCATACCTCCCGCTTGGGTTATAGACGCCTGTAAAGCGCGTGGAATTTTAACCTTGGGTGCTGCAACCACTGTGGACGAAGCCCTAGCCCTGGAAGAAGCCGGTGTGGATATGGTAGTGGCTACCGGCTTTGAGGCTGGCGGCCACAGGGTGTCATTTCTGCAGAAACCGGAAGACTCCTTGACTGGCACTTTTAGCCTGATCCCCCAAGTGGCTGACGCGATAAAAATTCCCGTCATCGCCGCCGGAGGCATTGCCGATGGTCGGGGCATAGCAGCCGCACTGACACTGGGAGCTTCTGCTGTGCAAATAGGTACAGCCTTTTTAGCCTGCACAGAGTCAGGAACCAGCCAGTTGCATCGCAACATAATATTAAGTAGCGATGCTCGACATACAGGTTTGACGCGCGCCTTTAGTGGGCGCCTTGCACGCGGCATCCGCAATCGATTTATGGATGAGTTAAACGCGCATGAGCTGGCGCCCTACCCAATCCAAAACTGGTTGACAGGACTACTAAAAGCAGCCGCAATTCAGCAACAGCGGCCAGAATTAATGTCACTTTGGTGCGGACAATCAGCGCCCTTATTAATACACACCCATGCATTAGCATTAGTTGAAGAACTGGTCGCACAAACCGACCAGATATTTGCTCACAGAAATAAATAAGGGAGCGCAAAGGCTCCCCTATTTATTTCTGTCAAAAGTATTTAATGGCAATTAAATTAGTTACTCGCACCAACCTCCACTTCATACCACAAGCTCGCTGTTGCACCATTCAATACAATGCGCGCTTTGCCATTGTTATCGCTGACACCCAATGCGGTTTTACGCTGCCCGGTTTCATCCAGCACCCAGGCGCGGGTTGCCGCTGACGGGAAAGGTAAATCAATGGTAGCGGGAATAACTTCCACCAGCGTTGGCGCCTTGCCCCAGTTATTGCTCACTGAGGTATGGCTGGCATCGGTCCATCCCATATTGGTATTTTCAACATTGCCCGTCAGTACCATCAGCAATTTGGCCGCAGAAGACGGCTGCGCAAAACTGCCTTGTTGCAAACTCAGCGAAACCGTTGCCCAGTTAAACGTGGTAGGCGCAACGGCAATACTGACATTGCCCAAGGTAAAACGCCTGCCGTTGATAAAACCTACCACCGATTTGGTTTTATCCGTATCAACTGTCACAACCCCTTTACCGGCAAGGCTGCGATCCCACGCCAACTCATTGGTATCCGACTTCAATACGGCACTGTTGGACGCTGCCGGTGCAACGCTTAGGCCTTGCGGATTTGCCGATACATCCAGGGCAAAACGCCTGGTGAGCGGAATATCATCCGACACATTCAAATGTGAGCCATTGGCAATATTCCAGGCACTGCCCTTGGTGGCCAATACCGATAATTCTGTTGCCGGGTCCCAATTCATCGCCACCAGATTTTGTGCGGCCGCCACATCACCGCGACGGAAAATATTGGCAGCAATCAACATATTGGCCATTTTGGTGGGGTGCGCATTCATGCTGAAGAAATCTGCAAAATAACCGGCGGCCCAATTGTCATTGCCATTGGCATCATAAGCGAAAAACATAATGCCATCCCAATCCTGCAAGGCACCGTATGCCGCTGCAAAGATAGGCGCTTCTGCACTGTAAGCAACAGGCGATGCATGCTGGTATTCTGAAATGGTAAAGGGAATTCCTTTAATACGCTGTTTGGATAAACCGCTGATAGTGCTGTTGATGGAATTAACCATAGACACATTATCTACTTTCCAATTCACCGGGTCCCAGTCAGCACCGGGAAATTGCGGGTGCTGCCAATAAGCGTGGGCATCAGCAAAATCCATTTGGTATTGTGCACTCGGCGGGCTGTTCATCACTGCCGTGCCGGTAACCAAACCAGTGAACTTCAAATCGTTTTTAATGTAATTTTTCATATCCAGCCAATAAGCCGATTCAATACTGCGTAAAAAATCGGCCCAATCCAGCAAGCGGCCGTTGGTATAACCTTCACTGCGCAAATTGGTGTTGATATTTTTTGCTTCCAACGTTTGCCCGCTGGGTAATTTACCAATGCTGCCGCCACTTTTGAATGACACATTCGCTAAATAAACCGTTGCCAACTGGTTTCCGAAACCGTTGAAATTAATGCGTACATTGTTGTCATTTGTACTTGCAATAAAACGGGTTTCAAAATATTTCCAATTACCGTCAATATTGTAGGTACGGGATTCCAGCACAGCCCAGGGATCGTAATTTAAACCCAGAGCCATAGTTAACGAAAGCGCACTGTCGGCCTTGGCCCAAAAGCTCAAAGTGTACAACTTATCTTTTACAATGCTTTTCGCACCTTGATTAAGCTGTACATGCCAATTTGCAGAGCCTGCTTTGGCCACGGTCAGTTTCAACCCGGCGCGACCATCAAAGGTGCCCGCCTGTGTAGTAGCAATAGCCGTATCATGCTGCTCAATGTTCCAGCCTGTGGTGCCTGCCGCAAAATCGCTGTTGGTCAGCTTTTCAGTGCCGAGAGGTTCATCCTGCGCCCCCCAGGCACTTTCCAACGCAGCTGTATCCACATATTTATCAGCGAGCCATGCATTCCATTTGGCAACCAGGAGTGTGCGGAAAACACTTGGCCATTGATCAACTGAGCCATCGTAATACTGCTGGAAAAATCCGTTTTCGTTATTGATTTCCACAAAGGCAACGGCAGGGTCTTCCACATAGGTCAAACCTGTATAGGGATTTTTGTGGGTCAGCAGATTGCGTGCATATTCTTTTTCAAGTGAGCGGAAACCATCATCCAAAAAGCCGAGCACATGTGACTGCTTCCAGGCTAACTGGCTGATTTCGGCAGGCAAGCCGTCAGCGGCAAAAAATTCACGCGAGTTAATTAAATTCAGATTGATATAAATGCCGTTCAATTTCAGCTGGTGAATAAAATAATCCAGCTTTTCCAGGTTGGCAGCATGCAACATACGGCTGTTGCCAGAGGCATAATTAATAATGCTGGCACCACCGAAGTGGTTATCCATGTGATGGAAGCGAACCAGGTTGACCCCAAATTTGGCCAGACGCCGGGCAATTTTCTCTGCGTTTTCATGGGAAGGCATGGTCGAGCCAGACGTGATGTTCACCCCGAGGAAACGCTCGCGCTCTGTTCCCGCCACAAAATGCCCGTTCGCATCTACCTTGATTGCTCCAAACTTGCCGGCAGGCTTATGGTTCAGCAAGGCACCTGCCTGGGTAATACCGGCAGATTGGTCATCAAAAGGCAGGACAAACCCTACCATCTGGTTAGCAATATTCGCTACTGCACTGGAACTGCTGCTCGAACTGGCAGCCGAGCTTACTGAACTGGATAGCGAGCTTACAGCGCTGGAACTTATAACAGAACTTGCACTGGAAACGCTGGTAGCGGCGAGGCTGGATGAACTGGCAACCGGCGGCGTTACAGGCGCCGAGCTGCCACCTCCTCCACCGCCCCCACAAGCAACCAGAGCAATAGCAACAAGGGGGATAAGGGCCAGCCTGACAGCCATGGAAGCCGGTGATATACGATTAAAAGACATGGTCAGGAACTCCAAAGGGTTGATTGTTATTATGGCGTCGCCCGGTTCAGGCGATTGCGCAGGTGTTTGTACTGAATAGAGTTTATACAAGGCTCCCTCCACCTGACGTAAAGATATGCTAACCGGGCATTTGCCGCCAGATGGCTTTTTTGGGTTGACAGCCTTCCGAAAAACGGGATAATGTCGCGTCCTTGATTCCAGACCGTATTTCTGGTCGTATCGCAGAATTTTCCAAATTTATCTTTAGGTTTTTTATAGGAGCACCACGGTGGCAAACTCACCCCAAGCCAAAAAACGCGCGCGTCAAAACGAAAAAGCTCGCAAGCACAACGCAAGCATGCGCTCTATGGGGCGTACCTACCTGAAAAAAGTGGTCAGCGCCATTGAAGCAGGTGACAAGGCAGCAGCAACTGCCGCTTACGTGGCAGCGGTAGCTGTTATTGACCGCATTGCTGACAAAGGCCTTATCCACAAGAATAAAGCTGCTCGCCACAAGAGCCGTTTGAACGCAAAAATCAAAGCATTGGCTTAATAGCCTTGCTTGCTGACCCTGGCGGCCAGCACCAAATACCCAGAACCGGCACATGCCGGTTTTTTTTCGCCTGTAGATCCCCCCACCGCCCAACCAAGCTGCGGACTTTAGCTTAAACCCGTCACCAATCTGACAAAGAGCAAAAAATCATCTATACAGTGTCATAAAAACAGATTACATTCGCCGTACAATTTTGGCCGCACATCCTTTTGCGGCTGACAATAACAAAGAGCGCACATATTAAGAACGGAGAAATCTCTATGCTGCCACGTGAACATTATCTCAAGCAGGCGTTTCTTGATCCCGTACACTTTCCGAGCGGCTTTGAAAAAGGCGGATTGTCAGATATCCAGGCCCGTTTGGTTCGCAAAAACGGTACTTTGATCAATGCCCTGTGCGCCGATGAGGTATCTGACCCCACGACTGAAGATCTTCATATCCTCAAGGTAATTGCCAACCAAAGCTCACCCAAAAATCCGGTTGAACAGGCCTGGATCAAGTATTTAAGTGTGGTGAAAAGCTTGGCAGCCACCATGCCTAAAGGTAAAGGTAAAAGCAAAGCAGCTAAACCCGCTGCAACAGAGGCTGCAGCGGCACCTGAAAAACCTGCTGAAAAATCTGTAAAGCCTGAAAAGACCGGGAAAGCCGAGAAGCCGGTTAAGGACGCCCAGCCCACTCCTGTGAAAGAAGTTGCATCCGCAGTAAAGGAAGCCAAACCAGCCGCCGCTAAAAAACCAGCGGCAGTCGTTAAAGAAGCAGCACCTGCAAAGCAGGAAAAAGTCACTACACCGAAAACAAAAGCTCCTGCGCCTAAAACAAGTGCTCCTGCTCCCAAAGCAGCTGGCAAACCTGCAGCAAAAAAAGCGGCTATTGCGGTTAAGTCGGTACCTGCCGCCCAAAAGGCTCAGCCCACCGCCAAAGCCGCTGTAGCTAAAAAGACAGCGGCCAAGCCGGTGCCGACAAAGGCGGAAGTTAAAAAGGCTGAGCCTAGACCAGCGGTACCCGCCAAAAAAGCCACTCCTGTTAAAAAAGCAGCTGCCAAAAAGCCTGAGCCTAAAAAAGCCACACCCCAACCGGTTGAAAAGAAAGCAAGTGCTCCTACTCCTAAAGCAGCGGCGGTAAAAAAAGCAGAAACAAAAAAGACCGAGGCGAAGAAAGTTGAAACTAAAAAAGTAGATACAAAAAAAGCCGCTGAAAAAAAAGCAGCCCCAAAAAAGCCAGAAGCTAAAACGTCAAAAAAACCGGAAACCAAAAAACCTGAACCAAAGAAAGCAGCCGTAAAGAAGGCGGACACCAAAGCGCCCGCTAAAAAGCCAGCCAAAAAATAGTCGGCTTGCTCAAGGTCGCAAGTAATACAAAGGCACCATGAAAAAGCGCCTTTGTATCCAGATAAGAGTCACTCGCAGAATAATCTACAGCGGCAAGCTTACTTCTACCTGGTAATGCTTGCCCGCCACTATATTAGTGATCAATGGTTCAGCCAACAGATTGCCATCAACCCTGACCTGGATATGCGGTACCTCGGCACGCGCAATCCTGACGTCAAAACGGGCGCCGCGAAATTCCCGCACAACTTTAGCCTGCAACCACTCAGCAGGAAGCTGCGGATTGACCCGCAATCCTTGGCGATCGCCCTGCAAACCAAACAAGCCCTCAACCAGGCAGCGGTATACCCAGGAGACAGTTCCCGTATTAAACAACTGGCTGGAGCGCCCGGCAGTCCGGGGAAACTGGTGATAGGCGCCACGATAATAATTCGGAATAAATACCGGCAATTGGCCGCGCTGCACGTAATCATGCTCGCTGGGCCCCGGTATCATTTGCCGCAATAATTTATAAGCGCGATTGGATTCTCCTGCGGTATAAAGACTGTAGATATAAAACACCGCCGCATGGTTATAGACAGAACCATTTTCAGCCGAGCCGGGATGTTTTTGGGTAACCCGGCCGACATCGTCACGCATTGCTGTATAGGCGGGTGCAAACATGGTAACGCCGTAGGGTGTTTCGAGTTGCTCTTCGACAGCCGCCAGGATTTTTTGACGCTGCTCATCGCTCGCAACACCACCAAGGATTGCCCAGCTTTGCGGATTTAAATAGATCCGGCCTTCTTTATTCTTGCGGATACCAAACACTACATCCTCGTCGGTAATACCGCGCGCAAACCAATCGCCATCCCATAAATATTTATTCACCGCCTGACTGACATCTTGCGCACCGGCGCGGAATTTCTGCGCACTTTGCGTTTGCCGTTGCTGCTCGCAAATATCAGCCCATACATTCAATGCATAGGCGGTTGCGACCGATAACCAACCGGAAACCCCTTTGCCTTTATAGCCCACCATATTCATGGGATCACACCAATCGCCTTGCGCAATAAAGCTTAGGCCACGATAATCGCGTGCGCTGAGCAACCACTCCATAGCGCGGCTGATGCGTTCAAAAACGGTGTAGGATTTTTCACTTTCTGCACCGGCAACAACGGCATTAAGGATATGATAATCGTTAGTTTCATCGAGATAGACTTTTAGGCAAACCGGCAACCACACGCAGTGATCCGTGTGGGGAATCTGGTTGATGTATTTAAGCTCAGCACCCTCTACCAATAAAATACCATCGGGCATGGCGCCGCTGGCTTCTTGCTGTGAAAGCGCATGTAAAAACGCAGCGCGTGTCACCTGCGGTTTAATAAAGGCCATGCCCATATTGTCTTGCAGATAATTACGGGTTTGCGGGTCAGTGGTTAAACGGTTTACATCTCCATGATAAAAAACCTGGCGCGGCAGCCAATGGTTTACAAAATTATTTAACTCCGCATCCGGGGTTTCAATGTGCAGGCAACCACGCCCCGAATTGACATAGGATTCATAGTCAGACTTTGCTGCTGCAAAACCTTTCTCGCTGAGATATTTATCGCGCAACTGAATAATCTCAGTATCATCAAAGGCCGGACCAAACAGAAACCGAAACTCGTGTGCTTGACCTGGCACAAGATAAAGACGGTATTGCAAAACTGCTGCCGGAGTTTCATAGCGGGCATCGCCCTTACCCAATAGATCCTGCTGTAAGGCAGAGGGATTGTGTAATCCACCTTCGCCCTCAAAATTTTCCTGTTTTGCGTCCCATGAAACAGGCTCCTGGTCATGCAGGAAAAACGTCTTATCTTTAAAATTTTTATGTTTAAAGTAATCAGCAACTTTCTGGTAGGGCGTAACACAGCTTGCCACTATGCCGCCAAGATCAGCACGATATTCAGCAGACTGGTTCATCCACGACATAAAACCAATTGGAAAATAAGGATACACACTGATGTTGCGCGCGCGTCCCGATATATTGGTAACACGCAGGCTCCACAACTCCACCACATCATTGACCGGCAAGCTGACCGTCATTTCAATGCAAATCCCTAAATGCTCTATCGTCCAGGCCAGGTCACTCTTGCCGACGGAAAAATTGAATTTTTCCAGGTTTGCCCGTACCGGTTCATAGGGCGCAGAAAAAATTTCTCCGGTATTTTCATCTTTTACATAAAAAAAACGCCCCGGATGATGGGCATAATACGGCTGCTCCGGTTGCATGAATGTTTTGGCTTCCAAGTTGGGAGCATATGCATACTTGGCAGGTTCAGGCTGCATAAACTGTGCAACCGCATAACCGCGGCAAGTCATTTGCATCATCATTTTCCGGTTCCACAAAAAACCCGCTGCACGCGGCATTGCCGTCGGCGTGGTCAATTCAAAACGTTCGCCATTGTGCGTTGGCTGCAGCATCTTGTTTACCTGATATCTAAAAGGATTAAAAAAACGCTGCTTCAAGCAGCGCTGATGGATATTGCGATAATATGAGCTATTTACACCTGCGCTTTTTTTGCAGCCAGATCTGACTGGATTTGTGCCATGGTCTTTTTATCCAGCTTATAAAATGCTAAGACGGCAACGGATAAAAACGCCAGCGCAGCCGGAATAACTGACATTAAAAATACGATACCTGTCAAAGATTCGGCCGTTTGGGTTTGATTGGCTTGATAACCCAGCGCAGTAAAAACAGCGGTGATAAACAAGGTGGCCAACACAGATCCTAATTTCTGCGAAAATACACCCGCTGCAAATGTCATAGCCGTTGCGCGTCGACCGCGCCTCCATTCATTATAATCGGCAGTATCGGCCAGCATTGAAAAAGTTAACGGCGGTTTCACGCCCAATGCAAAACCTATAAGGACTTGCAGGATCACCATATAAATAATGCCGTCAGGCGGTACAAAATAAAACGCCAACGAAAATAATCCTGTGGCGAGCATCAATAACACCAGCAGGGTTTTCTTTTCGAAAAAACGTAACAAGAAGGGTGCGGAAAAAGCACCAGCCACCGCAGACAACATAAAGATCGGCAAGAACTGCGCAGAAAAATCCGGTTTTCCCACATAATATTTAAAGTAATAAAGCGTTGTACTGGTACGCAAGGTCAACAAAACCATAACCATTAAATTGAGCGTAAATACAGCAATCCAGGGAACATTGGAAATCAAATCTTTAACATCATCCATAATCCTGGGTTGCGTACTTACCACCGCAGCAACACGTTCACGGGTATTTAGAAATGTAATCGTAAATATAATGGACGCCGCAACTCCCCAAAACACCATCACCAGTTGCCAGCCCAAAACATCATTTCCTTGCCCTAAAATTTTCACCAGTTTTTGAGTACCCCAAGTGACCAGGGCTGCGCCCAAATATCCCCCAACAAAACGTGCACTGTTGATGATGTCGCGCTCAACCGGATTCGCGGTTATAACCCCCGATAATGCAGAATAAGGAATACTGACGAGCGTGTAACAAGTCATCATCAACAGGTAAGTACCAAACGCCCAAACAGCTTTACCCTGTGTACCCAAATCCGGCGTGGTATATAAAAGGACTCCTGATACACAAAGCGGTAAGGCGCCCCACATTAAAAAAGGGCGGTATTTTCCATACCGCGTTTGGGTCCTGTCGGCGATAGCACCGAGTCCTGCATCCGTAAATGCATTTATTACCTTGACGATGATCATCATAGAACCGGCAATAGCGGCAGTAATGCCGAATACTTCCGTGTAAAAAAACAATAAAAAAGCAGAGAGGTTTGTCCAATAAAAGTTAAAGCCGGTATCGCCCAATCCATAGCTGATACGCTCGCGCCAACTGAGCCTGGATGAACGTTCGTCACTGGTTTGTACTGTCACAGTATTTCTCCTTTGTCATTATTGTGATTATAAAATCGGGATTATGGATGGCTGGTGGATTGGCGTTTTTTAATTTGGTAGCCCATGTCGACAATCCTGGGTTGATCCAACTTGCCATTCAAGCGATCAATCACCATTTCAGCCGCTTTCACGCCCATTTCATAACGCCCTACCTGCACACTGGTCAGCGATGGGTTTACAAAACGCGAGGCTTCAATATCGTTAAATCCGCAAATAGCCAAATCATCCGGCACATTGATATTCATGCGTTGGCTTTCAAACAAAGCACCCAGCGCCAAGTCATCGTTCGCACAAAAAACTGCATCAACAACACCCTTGGTTGAAGCGAGCAAACTTTTAAATAATTCACCGCCCGCGGCAATCGAAGATGGTTCCGGTGAAGTGACAATAAAATTCTTGCTGAACTTGTCAGCATCCTCCAATGCTTTCCTAAAACCTTGCATACGTTGTTGTACACGCTGGTCCATACGCGCACCGATAAAACCTATGCGGCTATAACCTTCATCCAGCAGGTGGGTAACCACATCGTAACCTGCCTGCCAATGTGAAAAGCCGACGTTCATATCCAGCGGTTGATCCAATATCTCCATGATCTGCACCACTGGCACACGGGATTTTTCCAATAAATTCTGGCAGGAACGTGTTTGGTCGCCGCCGGTAATGATCAAACCTTCCGGAGATTGACTGAGCAAGGTGCGGATCATTTTTTCTTCTTCGAGCGGGGAATAATGTGTATCTACCAAAAGCACTTTGTAGCCCGTCGAACCCATAACATCGTAAATACCGCGCAATACATCAGTGAACACAATGTTAGATAAAGAGGGAATAGCAACACCTATCACCCTGGACTTGGAAGATGCCAACGAGCTTGCATATTGGTTGGGAATATAACCGAGCATATCAATCGCTTTCTGGACCTGCTGGCGCAATGATTCAGACACTTTTTCAGGTTGATTGATTACCCGCGACACCGTAATTGCACTCACCCCTGCCGCAACAGCTACGTCAATCAAGGTAAGTTTTTTGTCAGAGCCTTGTTTAGCCACTTTCATTGTTTTATCTCCTGAATCGAGACCCGCTATCAGCCGGAACTGCGACAAAGTGTTACACGAAAGCAGCTACCATAACACAGGACAAATGATTGCGCTATCATTTATCTTTGTGCTATCATAACCCCACTTAAATTAAATGACAGACTGGCCAGCCTTAATGACCCCTAAAGCAGTATCCAATCCTCTTGCAACAACCAACCTGATTATTGTGATGGGAGTTTCCGGCAGCGGAAAATCTACCCTGGCGCAAGCCTTGGCCAATATTTACGGTTATGAATACCTGGATGGGGATGATTTCCACAGCCTGGAATCCCGCACCCTGATGAGCCAGGGCATCCCCCTGACGGACGCCCATCGTGCGCCCTGGGTTGCGGCAATTAAACAACGGCTGGAGGTTAACGCCCGGCAGCATAGGCATACAATCCTGGCGTTCTCGGGGCTAAAACAAAAACATCGCCATGAATTGCGGTCGGCGGGTTTGCGTACCCTTGTGCTATATCTCCTGGGCAGCAAGGCCACTATCCAGGATCGTCTCAATCACCGCAAAGGCCACTTTATGGCGCCCCAACTGCTTACCAGCCAGTTTGCCAGTATGGAAGATCCGCTCGGCGAAACCGATGTACATTTGATTGATGTAAGCCACGGTATTGACCAGGTTGTGCAGCAGGCTTGTGCACTGGTGAACCAATATCTTCCTTTGGCTGCGGCCGGTGCTTCCGCGCCTTAAGAGCAGGCCTGGGGTAGCATTATCCTGTTGGCAAGCTGGCGACTTATCGCCACAATAAGCCATCGTTTTAACCCGGTTATTTATTCCACTTGAAACTGCCCCGGCAGCAAATATCGGACAGATTTAATTCAATCCATTCGTTTCAATAACAAAAGAGAAACTCATGCAAAAATTACGTTGGGGCATATTAAGCAGCGCCAAGATTGGCCGCACCAAAGTTATTCCGGCCATCCAGGCATCCCTCTTGGGTGAAGTTGTCGCCATTGCATCACGCACACAGGAAAGTGCAGAAAAAGCTGCTGATGAATTAGGTATTAAACGCGCCCACGGCAGCTATGAAGCGCTGCTGGCTGACCCGGATATCGATGCTATTTATAATCCGCTGCCCAATCACCTGCATGTACCCTGGTCAATCAAAGCCATTGAAGCAGGCAAGCACCTGCTGTGCGAAAAGCCACTCGGCCTGAATACCGCCGACGTCGAAAAATTAATGAAGGTTGCAGAGCAGAATCCGCAGGTATCGGTAATGGAAGCCTTCATGTACCGCTTTCATCCGCAATGGAAAACCGCTAAAAAACTTGTGCAGGACGGTACTATCGGCCAGGTTCGCAGTATTCATTCGCACTTCGCTTATAACAGCCACGAACAGGATAACATTCGCAATGTTGCTGAGTGGGGCGGTGGGGCGCTGATGGATATCGGCTGCTATTCCATTTCACTATCGCGCTTTATTTACGATGAAGAACCCCTGCGCGTGTTGGGACACATTACCCCTTACGCCGGTTACGAAGTAGATTGTTTTGTATCGGGTATTTTGGAGTTTGCCGATGGCAATGCAACCTTCACCGCATCGACCAAAAGCGAAGCGGAACAATATGTGGAAATTCATGGTGAGCACGGTAGCATCCTTATTCCCCTGCCCTTCAACCCTATCGCCGACAGCATTACCCATATTGTTTTAACGCGCGACGGCGTGCGCGAAAATATTGTGCAACTGCCCAGCGATCACTACCGCAACATGAGTGATGCCTTTGCAGAAAGTATCAACCTCAAACAAGCTGTTCCTACCCCACTCAGCGATGCGCTTGCCAATATGAAAGTCATTGACACCATTTTTGCCAGCGCAAAAGACAGTTGCTGGATCAGCATTGCATAACCGGAATATGCTCATCACAATGAAGACGACTGTTGTTTTATCCCTTGCGTTTTTCCTGGGTTGCTCTGCATTGCTTTCGCGGGCAGAAACTCTCGTTCCCGCAGCAGAACAACCGGCTGCGAAAAATGTTACGCGCATCACCGCACCCCTGCCCGTGCTGCTAAAACAATTTAAACACGACCCCGCTGCCGAAGCAGAAATAATTTCGCGCAATACGCAAATCACTATTGATGAAAATTATTTCAGCCATTCGGTTTCTTATGTGGCAATTTATATTAACAGCGATGAAGCAGTGCGGGACTACAGCCAAATAAGCATCAGCTTTAACAGTTTTTATGAAGATATAGCACTGGAGTTTGCCAATGTACGCACCCCCGAAGGTGACCTGGACACCATCAAACCCGATGCGACCCAAATCCAAAACCCCAGCGATGAAAATTTTTACCAGGACCGTAAGGATTTACTGTTTTCCCTGCCTAACGTTCGCAAAGGCTCGGTGATTGAATTCCAATACCGCTACACAGACACCAAAAAAATTGTCCCTGACCAATGGTTTGACAGCTTTAGCCTGAACTGGTGGGAAGGTCGCGCAGCCGGCCAGGGAGTGCGTTCAGATGCTATTGCCAACACAGAACTCAGTATTATCGCGCCAAGGCAATTCACTATCTTCAGCAATGACATGAGCAATGCCGGAATCACCTACACACGCCAGGAAAAAAATAACCGGCAGATACTCAGCTGGAAAGGCAAAAACCTTCCCAAGGTTGTACTGCAAGACAATATGCCGCGCGACGAGCGTCGTACCACACAGCTGCGCGCCAGCACCATGGGTTCCTGGCAGCAGGTTGCACAATGGGCCAACCAATTAAATACGCCCCATGTGGTTACCGATGCAAACCTGGATAAAATTATTAAAGATATCCATCAAAAAGCCACCACTCCCGATGCTAAAGTAAAAGCGGTATATCAAACCCTGCAAGAAAAAGTCCGCTATGTGTTTGCACATGTAGGACGCGGAGGTTATGAGCCGCACAACGCCTATGAAGTGCTGACCAATGGTTATGGTGACTGCAAAGATCAAACTATTCTTGCCGTCACCATGTTGCGCAAGCTCGGTATTCAGGCCGACCCGGCGCTGGTTGTAACACGTTCGCGGGGCATTCCCGATATGAAAATTACCAGCGTCAGTTTTGACCACATGATTGTACATATCCCTGCACAACCGGGTCTGTCCGAAATCTGGATGGATACCAGTGGTGATAAAGGCCTGTTCCCCGGATTTTCCATCGGCCTTGAGGGCCAGCCTGCACTGGTTGTAAACGATACTACCCACACTATAGTGACCATTCCAGGGTTAAAGAGCGACCAGCATTTCGCACATCTGGATTTACGTTTTGATAAATTTGAAGGCAAAAATACCGAAGCCAGTTTTACCCTAGAGCTGGGTGGTGAATTTGAGCAACGCCTGCGCAGCATGTGGCAGTATTCGCGCGAGAGAGATAAAAGCTTTCGCGAATTAATAGGGCATATTTATTCCAGTGCAGAGGTTACCCAGATAACAGCCAATAATGCCGACAACCTGTGGCAAGGTTTTAACCTCAAAGGTAACTACAAATTCAGCAATGTATGGAATGGCACACGTGAGCCACTGAGCTACGGTTTTAATATCACGCAATTGATTAATTTATTTACTGACTTCCGCAGCCTGCACAAACCTAAAGACCGCATCCAGGAATATGAAATTAATCCCGGTTATACCATATCAACGCATATTGTCTTTGGTCGCCCTACACCTAACCACCTTGTCAACATCAGTAGCCAGGGACAAAACCTTAACAACGAATTTTTTTCACTGGAACAAAAAGGACGTGAAGAAAACGGCAATTATGTGGTGGATATCAAATTGACCCTAAATACCATTCGCCTCTCACCGCAGGATTACGCGCGCTTTTATGAACAGATTCATCAACTGTTTGATGCCAGCGAATGGACTGTCGTATACCGCTATGACAAAAATGCGGCTGACTTGGCGGCCTTAAAAGAATCAGCCGCTAAAACCGGCAACGCCAGCAACTTTATCGCACTGGCAAAACTTGAAATTAAAAACGGTAACTACGGAAAAGCATTAGAAGCCGCAAGCCAGGCCATAAAAAATGAACCCGGGAATGCAGAAGCCCATTATGTGTTGGGCCTGGCGCAAGGTTATAACAACCTGCTGTATGAATCAGAAAAATCCTTTGCCAAAGCAGAAGCCTTGGGGTTTAACCTGTAGTTATCTGAACTCCGAGAGCCCGATACTTTCATGAAATATGTGATTGCATTCTTGTTTTTACTGCTGGTGAGTCGGTGCACAGCGCCACAATACGTCGATACCGGAAAAGCACCCTTGATAATAACCGGTTCACACAAAATGGCTGGCTACCTGCAAGAATCAAAAACAATTAATGGCTCTACCGCAACGGAACAACTTATCAAAGCCGCATTACAAGACCCCAATAACCCGGAACCGCTCTATGGCTTGGGTTACTTGCATATGCAAAATGGTATTCGCACCAAAAATACTCGCGAACTTGAACTGGCAGAACGTTATTTAATAACTGTTCTCGCACAGTTTCCCGGCAACCAAAACACCTTACAAGCGCTTTACAATATTTATTACGACAATATCTTACGAAGCCGCAGCCCTGATGCGCTTGGAAAAGCCACATCTATCTTTATGCAATTACCGGATTCGGTCCGCTCAGTATCGAACCCGCCTTCACTCGCTAAATTTGCAGCTGTAGCGGCAGAACAGGAACGTCTTCACCAACCCGACCGCCAGATGTTGCGTGAGATTTTATTGCAGGCTATTCACGAATCACCGCAGACAGATAACTCCTATATACAGCTGGCGCATCTCTATCGCGAAGACCGTTATTTTGCGCTGGCGATTGCCACCTTAAAACTGGGCGCGGAAAATATCCAAAACTCTGCTGCGCTGTATCGTGCAATTGCCGAGGCTTATAACAAGCGCGCCGAGGTAAACGGCTGCAATTATGAACACGTATCTGACATTCAAAATGCCGGCAAATATTATCAGCTTGCCATTCCGCTAAGCCCGGAAGACCAGACGCTGCATTTTGCACTATCGGAATCTTTTTTCGACCAAAACCTTTATCAATTGGGACTAAACGAAGTGCAAATTGCATCAGACCTTAAGCCCTCCGGTGAAAGCATAGGCTTGGCAGCACAAAACTTCTCCGTATTCGGTTATCACCAACAGGCACTTGCACTCTTACAGACCGCAGTTGCACAAGGCTATAACCTGGGTAACGCAGGCCACCATGAAATTTATATGAATCTGGGTGATTGGAAAAACGCAGCAGTCGGCTTTAATCAATACGTGCAAAATCGTAATAAATTCAGTGTTTATGATTTAATTAAAAGCGATATGATTGCTGACCAGGCAAAGTTATCGCCCTGGCTGAACCCTGGCAGGATTTCAGCAAGTACTCTGTGGGAAAAAGCCCTGCTGGATTACTGGAGTTCAAGCATCAGTGCAGATAAATTAAAAAATATGGCCAATACCCACTGCGAAAAAACCGAATATTTTTTCTACACCGGTTATAGAGATTTACAGGCAGGAAAAACCAACCAGGCAACTGCAAAATTTAACGCAGCCATTCAACAGGATACCTATCGCTTTATTGAGCGCCCCCTGGCGCGCTACTTTTTACAACGATACGGCACAACTGAATAAATAGGATCAAGGCATGAAAAAAATTGTAGTTGTAGGTGGCGGTGCAGGCGGTTTGGAACTTGCAACAAAACTCGGCCGACGTTTGGGTAAAAAACAACGGGCGCACATCACCCTGGTTGATCGCAATACTTCACACCTGTGGAAACCTCTGCTGCATGAAATTGCTGTCGGTACTATGGACGAAGGTGTGGACGCTGTCAGCTATCGCGGTCATGCCATCAATAACCATTTTTATTTTCGGGTGGGAACACTGGTTGATATCGATCGCACCGCAAAACAGGTTGTACTTGCGCCCATGCAGGACGATGAGGGCGTGGAGTTTTTACCCTCTACACGTATCGATTATGACTACCTGGTACTGGCTATAGGTTCTACATCTAACGACTTCAACACTCCCGGTATTAAAGACCACTGCATTTTTTTAGACAGCCCGACACAAGCGCACAAATTTCGTAACAAACTCTTAAATTTACTGCTTCGCATTCAACGTTTGCCCAGCAAGGATAACGATGTCCGTATTGCTATAGTTGGCGGCGGTGCAACCGGCGTAGAACTTGCTGCAGAGTTGCACCACGCTGTTGCTGATATCCATAACTACGGTTTTGATGCAGTCACCAGTTCGCTGTTAAAAGTCACCTTAATCGAAGCAGGGCCGCGTTTATTACCCGCATTGCCTGAGCGTATTTCGGCATCTGCACAGAATGAACTTATCAAACTTAATGTGGATGTAAAATTATCCACCATGATTACCGCTGCTACCGCGCAAGGCCTGCAAACTAAAGAAGGGGATATCATTCCCGCTGACTTAATGGTATGGGCTGCAGGTATCAAGGTGCCGGATTTTATGGCGAATATTGCGGGGCTGGAAACCAATCGCATCAATCAATTGCATGTCAATGAATTTTTACAAACCACGCAGGATGATACTATTTTTGCAATCGGTGATTGCGCGCAATTTATTTCTGCCGATGGCTCACGCGTACCGCCACGGGCACAATCCGCCCATCAAATGGCAAGTGTTTGCTACCATAACCTGCGTGCGCTGTTGCAAGGCAAACCCTTGCAAGCTTATAGCTACACGGATCATGGATCGCTTGTGTCACTCGCCAGCTATTCAACGGTAGGTAGCCTGATGGGCAATCTGGGGAAAGGCAGCATGTTTATTGAAGGGCGCGTTGCACGACTGGTATATATCTCCCTGTATCGTATGCATCAGGTAGCCATTTACGGATTTATCAAAACCGGGTTAGTCATGCTGGCGGGCAGGATTAACCGCTGGTTAAGGCCGCGTTTAAAGCTGCATTAATATCAAAAAACCTGAATCGAATGGTACTGGTACTTACTTAAGCTGTTTTTCGTCATCCGCAGGGGATGACGACGCCCCACTAAAGTTAACCCACACACATCGTAGAAAAAGCGTTAAGTAAGTACATTCTCTGCTAATAGCAAATTCATTGTCTGTATCAGCCAAACCCTAACCAACAAATATTTGTAAAGCCCCGGTACAAAATGTAATCTCCGTTAAGGCTTGGCCGCCGACCTGGAAGCTTAAAATATTTTTCAGGCTCCTAACCGCAAGTCGCTTTTTGTCGATAATAAAAACGGGAGAAATTATGAAAAAGGTCAAAGATATACTCACCACCAAAGCCGACACTGAAACCTACAGCATCACTCCAACTGCAAAAGTATGGGATGCCATAAAGCTCATGACAGAAAAAGGGGTAGGCGCATTGCTCGTCACGGACAGCGACAAACTGGTCGGTATAGTGAGCGAACGCGATTACTTGCGTAAGGTGGCGCTTATGGGGCGCGCATCGCAAACCACTGAGGTGCGCGACATCATGACCCAGGACCCACTGACTGTCACACCCGATCAGGACATGGAAACCTGTATGGAATTAATGACCGAAAAACGCATTCGCCACCTGCCCGTTGTCGCTGAGGGAAAGCTGCTTGGTATGTTCTCAATCCGCGATCTGCTGGAAAATACGCTGGAAGAACAAAAACATTTAATCCAGCAACTCGAACAATATATTCGCGGCGAAACTTATTAATGGCCAAGCCGGACAATACCAGCAATTTCTGATCAATATTTTAAAGCTTGAAGTTCCCTTAAGCCGTCTTGCGCAGATACAGTTGATACATTTAATAACGCATAGTGCGCAAAAGTACGGTTTGTAAGCTCAACCTGAACGGGGATTTCCGTGAAAAAATTCATTCTCATCATGTTATTTTTATTTCTGAGCAGTTGCGCAAGCAAGGTTCCGCATAAAATAACATCCAAAAATCTGGTGGGTACATGGCTGCTCGAAGACTATGGCTACGGGCAATATTCCCACAGTATTCTTGCGTTTTTGCCCAATGGTGAAAAATGTGTAGTCACTTATGATTTCTCTGCCAATGGCAATATAGAACTTGACTATTATCTTAACCATTACACTATCGAAGCCGACATTCTGGTTACCAAAGTTGATTACAGCAGCACGCCTTCTTTATACCCCAGCTATGAAATCCGCGATAAAATAAAGGAGCTTTCAAATATCAAACTTGTTCTTTTAATGATACAGCCATCCTCAAGTAATCCGCGGTTTGAAAAGCACACGCGGCTTGTACATGAAAATCCCGAACGCGTCTGTGAGCTTGTAAAAAGGAAACTAAGACAATAACGCACGTGAGGAGTCAGCTAAAGAGCAAGCTAAGAAGTTGATTTTCCAAATTGGAAATCGGTATGGAGTTTAAGAGTAAAGCTGCTGTTTAAGGCAGCTTTTATGGGGTTGTTGTTACAGCGTCAGCAATATTTTGCTACAAATTAATTCTCGGTAATTGCTGGTTGGGAAGGATTCCTGCAAACGACAGGATAATAATAATCAGCAACACAATAAAAAGGATTTGTACAATTCGGGCAACAGGTGCAGGTAAGGGCAACATACTGACCAGCCACCAGATAAGTCCAAAAACAACCAGATAGGCGATAAGATTAATAATAAGGTTCATAAATCTTTCCTTTTAGTGATTTCAAAATTCACTGCAACATACGCGAACTTGCGATTTTATATACGGCCCGTATTTACAGAATCATTCGTGTTCGTATATGTACCCGGCAAAAACAAATTACCCGAATAGCCCAGGCTGTGCAGTGCGTTAGCGAACACATAAAGCGACTTACGAGCACCGACTACATCCTGGCTACGCAATCGCTTTGAAAGCACCGCCTATGCCCATAACTGTCTCAAACTGGTGTGCCGACATAGGTTTGCCGAACAGGTAGCCCTGGCCTTCATCACACAGCTCCCGGCGCAAATAATTATATTCGGCGGTGCTTTCAATACCCTCGGCAATGGTTTCCAGGTTAAAGCTGCGCGCCATGTCCAGGATGGCACGGATGACCGATGCATCGCGGCTGGAGGTTTGAATACCGCGCACAAAGGATTGATCGATTTTAATACGCGTTAAGGGATAAGTTTTAAGCAAGCTCAATGACGCATAGCCTGTACCGAAATCATCAAAGGCTATACCTACGCCGTAGTCATACAGGCGCTGCAATATATCCAGGACGATATCGTCATTATCCAATACTATATTTTCAGTCACTTCCAACTCCAGCGCGGAGGGAGGCAATCCGTGGCGATCAAGAGCTTCTATCACTTCATCAGCTAAATCGCCCACGCGAAATTGCGCGCTACATAAATTAATCCCCATACGAAAAGTCGCGGCACCATTCCTACGCCAATAGGCCGCCTGTGCACAGGCTTCATTGAGTATCCAAGACCCTACAGTTGCTGCCAGAGGCCCACCTTCCAATGCGGGAAGAAAAGCAGCGGGCGTGAGTAGCCCACGCTCGGGATGACGCCAGCGAATCAATGCTTCTGCACCGACAATGTCGCCGCTGGCCATGTTGATCTGTGGTTGGTAGAAAAGCAGGAACTCGCCCTCATCAACAGCCCTGTGCAATTCAAGGCCATAAAGCCGACGTGCCATGGCTTCCATCCGCAGAGCGGGTACAAACAGGAACAAGCGGCCACGGCCGCTACCTTTGGCCTTGAACAGGGCTAAATCAGCATTGCCTACCAGCTCCAGTGGTTCCTGCGCCTGGCCGGGTGCAAGAGCGACACCACAGCTCGCAGCGACTCTCACTATGTGACCGTCAACATTAATAGGCGTAGCGATTTTAGTGATGATAGTTTCAGCCACCTGCATGGCTCGGTGGGAATCCGTAACATTGGCCAACATAACGGCAAATTCGTCGCCGCCAATACGGGCAACCAGATCGTGCTCTGTGACTGACTCAGATAAGCGGGCAGCCACCTTACACAAGATGACATCACCCAGGGTATGACCGAGCGTATCATTCACATCTTTAAAACCGTCGAGATCGATCATAAGCACTGCGGTGGAACGGTTTTCAACCAGCGCATCTTCCACTGTGCGATAAAATTTGCCACGGTTGGCAAGGCCAGTCAGTGCATCTACATTCGCTTGCTGGCGAAGCTCTTCCTCCTCTTGCTGCTGTCGGGCCTGGTCTTTGAGCACGGCCTCAAAGCGCATGTGGCCCGCTTCATTCCAGCCGAACAATGCGAGCCCCAAATGGAATACTGTGCCGTCCTTGCGTAAACCATCCAGCTCGCCTGGAACCTTGATTTGATCGAGGGACCCGCTGTCCGCAGCCTGGGAAACGAGTTTGCGAAATCCCGGGCGCTCAGGCTCAGCCAGCAATAAATCAAAGCACAGGCCCGCCTTATCACCGACGTCATAACCGTGAGACTCCGCAGCGGCCTTATTCCATTCCAGGATGCGGAAATTTTCATCAAACCATATTACGGGCGTGGATGATCCACCTGCGTAGGCGTCAAAGTCCGGCCGGGTGCGCTCACTGGATACTTCAATACGCCGCAACTCTAAACGATCAGCAGCCATCTTCGCCAGTTCCTGCAGGCGCTGCTTATCATCGTCAGAAAAATCCGTATGGGGTTGGTCGTCGAGAATACAGAGCGCTCCCAAGGCGAGGCCTTCCGGGGAGAACAAGGGCACACCGGCGTAAAAACGCACATGGGCAGCTCCGGTAACGAGGGGATTATCGTGGAAACGTTCATCCAGGCTGGCATCGGGTACAACCATAACGTCGAACTGGTTAATCGCGTGCGCGCAGAAAGAGACATCCCGTCTCATATCCACCTCGCCTACTCCCAGACTTGCCGCAAAGAAGACATGGTCATTCCCGATCATATTGACTGCCGAGACCGGCATATTAAACATTCGCGATGCTATACGAACCACAGGGTCCAGGCTCGCTATGGCTTGTTCACTCTCCAATCCGTAGGCAGTTAAGGCTTTCAGTCGTTCAGGTTCATTGGGGTATATCGACGGGCATTTCATCAGCTATCCTCTCTAAACATTCCCTAAGATGCATCGCTACGCGATGAAAAGAGTATAGAAAGGTTAAAAAATTAAGCGGCGGGATGCAAAAACATGTGCCACATTTATTTGCAATAGTAAACAATAGAAAGAAAATATCCTTAACATCTACCTTCCCTGGTCAGGTGGCTCTACATTCGCCGAATTACAAAGGCAAAACACTTTCTTTTGTTTTCTTCCAGAAATGGATAAAATCAGCTGCCCAAAAAAACGCTTACCGGTCATACTGAAAGAGTGGACATAACATGAACTCCCTGGAAATTGTTGCAACAGCCATCCAGCGGTACCGCCAGAGGCTATAACGACTTTTTAGCTGGAGAACTCTTATGGCTCCTTGTCGTAAAAACTTTTGAGACCACCATGGAAAACCGTGACTTTAAACCATCCACTACATTTGCACGTTTCTTTGAGTCTGAAAAAGCAAGTGGAGTCATATTAATTATCTGTACACTGCTATCCCTCAGCATTGCCAACTCTGCCCTTGGCGAATCCTACTTAGCTATCTGGTCAAGCCGTATCGGCGGAATGAGTATTGAACACTGGGTGAATGATGCACTCATGGCAGTGTTTTTTTTATTCATCGGCCTGGAACTTAAACGTGAACTTTACAATGGCGAACTCTCGAATTTTAAACATGCACTCCTGCCCCTGGTCGCAGCCCTGGGTGGTGTAGCCTGCCCTGCGTTAATTCATTTCGCGTTCAATGCCGGCACACCCGCCCAGGCAGGAATTGGAATCCCCATGGCGACCGATATCGCCTTCGCCCTGGGAGTACTTGCATTGTTGGGAAGTCGCATTCCCTTTACATTAAAAATATTTCTGACTGCACTGGCAGTCATTGATGATCTCGTTGCAATAGTCGTTATTGCCCTTTTTTACACTGAAAAAGTGTCAATTATTTATTTGCTGGGCGCTGGCCTGATATACAGTATATTGATCCTGCTCAACCGTCTCTTGCGCATAATGTCATTGATTCCCTATTTAGTTGGCGGCGCCCTTCTGTGGTTTTTTATGCTGAAATCAGGCATTCATGCCACCATTGCCGGTGTATTGCTCGCATTCGCCATTCCATTTTCTGCAAAAACCGATGATGAAGAATCACCTTCACACAAGCTGGAACATTTCCTTCACAAGCCGGTCGCGTTTATGATTTTGCCGATTTTTGCGCTGGTCAATACCGGCATGGTTATAGGTTCAGATTGGGCACACGAATTAACTCACGCAAATAGCCTGGGGATTATGGTCGGGTTAATAGCGGGCAAACCGTTGGGCATAATGCTGTTGTGTTTCATTACCGTCACCTTGGGCATATGCAAGTTACCGGCAGGTTTGAATTGGAAACATATTTTCGGTGCAGGCTTGTTGGCCGGGATCGGTTTTACCATGTCGATATTTATTACCAACCTGGCATTTGCTGGTGACTCGGATACAATCACAGCGTCCAAAATTGCGGTACTGCTTGCATCACTATGTGCAGGCACTATAGGGTTTTTATGGCTCAGGTTTTTTGCGGGCGAGAAAAGTAAAAAGGCCAATGGATAAACTAGCCATTGGCATTATTCACTGTGGCGAAAGTTAAACACTGTCAGGTCAGGGTTTTTTAGCCCACTTTTGATTCACTTGTATGTATTGGCCGGACTGGGTTTTTTCAATGGCTTTTTGTCCCGCCATAGCCTCCACATCCGCCAGGGCTATATTATTTTCCTTTGCCAGGCGTTGATATTGCGCAAGGCGCGCTTCGTTAATTAACTTAACCAGTTCAGCAGTATCACCTGACTGACTCACCACACCAAGATAACCATTAGGTTGTTCACCCACAAGACCTTGTGCTTTTGCACTTGCTAAATTACTCATGGCTTGCTGTAAGTTCATCGCCATCAACGGCAGGGAAATAACCAGTAATGCACCGCACAGACTTGCCTTAATCAGTTTACCTATTTTCATAAACAACTCCTTACCGTGACCCATTAAAATAAACCGCTGGATTTACTGAATAAATCATCCAATTGCTTATCCACCTTAATATAAATTTCGTGCTCAATTTTTACGTTCAGGTTAATGTTAATCGGCTCATTAGGCACAGCCAGCTGTACCGTGGGTGTACATCCCGCCAGTCCGACCAAGAGAACCAAAAATATCCCTCGCCAAATAATCATAGTGACTCCTCATAGATAAAGACTCATTTTTATACAACACAAAATATTAAGGAACTGTTTTTTTGCCAGACTTTTTTTGTAAATATTCCTGCAAACGATTTTTGATAACATCATTTACCTTGCTGCTCAACTGCATGCTGGCTAACATTGCAGGTACATCTTCTTCAAGATTGATGTTGAAGTTAATAGGCCGCCCTTTTTCCAACCCGGGATTTTTCCCCTCCAGCCTTACTGATAAAACCAGCTTTCCGCTTTCGTCGTAATTCACTTCGCTCGCCAGTATTGAATAATGGAAGTCATCCAAAGCTTCGGTAATTAATTTCATTCCGGGTTGGGATTTTGCCAGGGCAGCCGCACGCTCGGAATGATATTTAAGCTGGCCTCCTGGCGGCTCAGCGGATACCAAACCTTTGGTCACACGAATAGCCTTGCCACGTAATTCAACAGGTACCTTACCTGAGAGCTGGCCACTGCCTGAAAGTTCACCGGGCGAATGCTGCTGCAAGAGGGTCGCAAGATTAATCCGGCTCAGCGAGAGGATAAATTCCTGATTCTCTCGGCTGAAATCAAACTGCTGACTGGCAATAGCGAGGGTGCCTCCCATTGCAACACTCTCCAATTTCAATAAGTTTAGCTTACCTTTTAGGGGAGTAGCCCAGGAAGCCTGATAGTTGCCTGCGGCAACTACCGGCCCGAAAATAAGTCCCTTATTGATCTGGTTTACCGTAATATCATTGGTTGAAACCGCTATAGTATTTGCCGTCGTCAAAAAATTCAGCTTACTGTTCACACCTTCAAATGCGATGGTATCGTAAATTCCGGCAATGTCTTGCAGATGGACATTGGTTTTACTTTTAAGCAGTTTACCTTTATTAAAATCGACCGTCAGGTTACCCGCAGCATTCAATTTTCCACGCGCAAGTGTCAGCAATGGCGGCCAGGCTTTTAGCGTCTTGGCAAAAGGATTTTCAGCGAGCAGGAAAATATCCGGAAGCGTCCAATCCACATTTAGCTCAGTTGACTTTAATTGTGCTTGATGCTGCAGTGTCAAAGCTGAACCCACACTTAAATTGCCTTTAACATCTAAATTTTCCAGGTTACCTTTGGACTCAAACTGCCAGGTCAATGGACTCGGATTTAACTGTGGGTGGCTTAAGGATGCGGTTTTTAACACAAGATCAGCGTTAATCCTAAGCGCGGGCCACACTATTACACCTTGCTTGATATCCCCTGAAAGTTCCAATTGCTTGGCAGCAATACGCAAGGCTTTTGCGTTGACCGAAATTGCCTTGGCATTTATATCTGCAGCAATGTAACCCGGAGCAGTCAGTGTTAATGCCATGCTGTCTGGCTGCCAATAACCTTGGGCGTGCAATTCCAGGCTGACATTGTTAAGTTCGTAATCTGCGTAAGGTTTAAGTTGTTTTGTTTTTACGGCTAATGTCGCAGCATCCAACTGAATTTTTTTTGTCGCCGTATCCAGGCGGATCTCACCGCTGAATGTCGCTTGCGACAGTCCTTTGATTGCACCTGAAAATGTTAACGGTAATACTGATAAATTAACGGTAGTGTCAACCTTGGACTGTAGATTGACGTGAACGGAATCCATCTGGAATCCCATCGCCTGCCATTCAGAAGGTATACCCAGATGTTCGGCATTTATATCGGCAGATAAAGCATAACGATCAGGTTTTCCTTTCGTGACTGCAAGGTCAAAACGTGCTTTGCCAGAAAATTCCCCCACGTCAAAAAACCCGATTGCCGAGGGTAAGTCTGCATCCAGTTGCCAGCGACCGGTTAAAGCGCTTTTCCATTGCGCAACATCGGCGTCGGCAGGTAAATTGAGCAATGGTGATAAAGCCAATTGCCATTCACTTTGCAAAGCCAATGTTGCAAGCTCATTTTTTTGCGGTGCTATTTTGATATTCCACAGTTGCAGATAATCCAGCCACCACTTATCCAGATAAATAAGTGAACCGCGGATATGTCCCACCCACTGTAGTTCTTCCTGTTGTTGATGCAATGTTTGTTGTTGAAGGTAGGTATGTATTTGTAAACTTTCACGCTTATCAATACTCAGTTTGGCATCTATTTTTGGCAGCTTATTTTCAAGTGCATAAACAGCGGCTAACTCGATGTGATGATAGATATCTAAATGATTGCCAGGACTGAATTTAATAACCGCATCTGCGGTTTGGTCATTTTTCGAAACAACCTCCACGGTCCCGGCAAACGAACAACTACCTGACGGACAGGGTTGATTAATCACTACACTGGAAATGTGAATTTGCCTGGGGAGATTTTCAGGGATACGCCACTCTTGCGGAAGTTTAAACGGCTCTGACGTACGCGCCTGGTTTTGTCCCGGATGTTGTGTCGCTGAACCACTCACCAAAAGGCTGTCAGCGGTAATCGTGGTTAACCGTGGAGAAAGTTTTTGCCACTGCCAAGCCACTTCTACATTTTTAAGCTGAATGGTGTGTTGATATTTTTCTGCGCGGTAAACAAATGATAATTCCGTTAGCTGTATATGCTGCAAGCTTAACGACTTAAGGCGGTAGTCAAGCTGTTCGATGTGAGCATCACTCAGCACCCGTTTGATCTGCCAAAGACCGAAAATAATTGCGGCTGCAAGCAACAGCAATATAATCAAGCTTATGAAATACCCTTTACGCATAACTATGTCTTCTTCGTAGAAGCGGAATGACAATAGGTTAATTATTTTCCGGTTTTACGTCCGTGTGCTAAACATCATTTAGGCATTGACCACATCCGCCCCGGATTGTTCAACAAGCTGAATTTGCATAACGTTGACCTGTCGGCCACCCAGGCGAGTTTTACGAATAATTTTCCAGCCACGTTTTTGATAATAATCGGTAAATTCTGCAGCAGATAGCCACAGCTCATTTGCGCCCATATCTACAGCGTATTTTTTGGCAGCTTCAATCAGCAGATTACCAAAACCCTGATGGCGCTTTTCATTGACGACAAATAAATTACTCAGCCAGACGGGGGCTGTATTGCGAGGAATAAGTACGCTGCTGTCAGTGCGATAGGTGTAATTTACCAGGCTCACACAACCAATCAGCACTTTCCCTTGTATAGCGATAATAGTTTTGGGGATAGCTTTATCCTGTACATGCAACAGTAATCGCTGCTGTCGTATTGCCAGGGTAGATTCCAATCCCTGGCGCTCACATTCCTGATGGTGCCACCCAGCCACCTGAGCAAAATACTCAGGAAACTCTTGTAGCAATTGAACCTTGACAGCAGATGACCTGGGCACAAATAGCCAACCTAAAAAATTGCGCAAACCCCTAAAATTAGCGGCCGCGCAATATGACATTAACAGATTAAGCTTGTTTGGATTCGCCGAACCATTTTACATCCTCGCCATGCGCCTGTTTGTCGGCATGGTAGGAGGAGCGCACCAGCGGGCCGCAGGCAGCGTGCTTAAAGCCCATGTCTTCCGCAAGGCGAGTGTATTCGGCAAACTCATCAGGATGAACATAACGCTCTACCGGAAGATGATCTTTTGAGGGCTGCAAATATTGGCCAATGGTGAGCATGTCTATATCGTGATTGCGCATGTGCTGCATCACTTCAATAATTTCTTCCTTGGTTTCTCCCAATCCCACCATCAAACCTGATTTGGTCAATACATCAGGACGGCGAGCTTTGTATTGCTTAAGCAACTCTAACGACCATTTATAGTTGGCACCAGGGCGTGCTTGACGGTACAAACGGCTGACGGTTTCCATGTTGTGGTTGAATACATCGGGCGCCTCTTTTTCCAGGATATCGAGTGCAATATCCATACGGCCGCGAAAATCCGGCACCAACACTTCTACTTGCAGATTGGGGCTTCGCTCGCGCGCTTCGCGGATACAGTCGGCAAAATGCTGGGCTCCGCCATCGCGCAAGTCATCGCGGTCTACCGAAGTAATGACCACATATTTCAAGCGCATTTCAGCAATAGCTTCAGCCAGCTTGCGCGGTTCGTTTTGATCGAGCGGATTAGGTTTACCATGGCCGACATCGCAGAAAGGGCAGCGGCGCGTGCATATATCGCCCATGATCATAAAAGTCGCCGTACCACCGCTGAAGCATTCACCGAGGTTCGGACAATTGGCTTCTTCGCAGACGGATGAAAGTTTATTTTTACGCAAAATACTTTTAATGCGATCCACGTCGGGCGAGGCGGGAATGCGTACACGAATCCAGTCCGGCTTGCGCAACATATCGTCGCGGTCGCTGGCGATAACCTTGACCGGGATACGTTCAACCTTATCGGCATCGCGCAATTTTTCACCTTGCTTATGACGCTCAGTGCGCTTGACGGGCTGCAGTTCCTGGATTTGGACAATGGGTAAATCAGACATAAGAAGCTCTTTGCTTTTTCACCTCGGAGGAGGCTCATCGGGAGTTGGGTAAGGGATTGTTAAACTGTTGGCGACATGGATGTCGCCGACAAGCCCCCAAGGATGGGTTCACGGCGTGTTTAACAAACCCTTACCCAGCTCCAACGCTTAACTGGCGCGCATTGTACAGGTTTCATAACCTAATTTCTGCGCAAATTGCTGAACAAGTTGCTGTTGCACATCTTCAATTGTGGGCGGATCGGACAATAAATCCTGCATTTGCGTCATCGCAAGGCCCTGGTAACCGCAGGGATTTATCCGTAAAAAAGGGGCCAAATCCATAGCCACATTCAAAGCTAACCCATGAAAACTGCAACCGCGACGGACGCGCAATCCAAGGGAGGCGATTTTATCCACGCGTCCATCAAGGTTCACATATACACCTGGGGCATCCGGCTTGGGAAAAGCATCGATATGGTAATGCGCCAAGGTCGCAACGACAGTTTGTTCAATTGCCGTCACCAGGTCCCGCACCCCCATTTTCAGGCGGCGCAAATCCAGCAGAGGATAAGCCACCAACTGGCCTGGGCCGTGATAAGTCACCTGGCCACCGCGATCAGACTGCACGACAGGTATATCACCCGGCATCAGCAGATGCTCCGCCCTGCCCGCCTGGCCCTGGGTGAACACCGGTGGATGCTGTACCAGCCAGAGCTGATCCGGGGTTTCTGCCGTACGGGTGTTGGAGAACTCGGTCATAGCAATCCAAACACTGTCATAAGCCCGGGTTCCGAGATCACTCACTATAAGCCTGCGTTCAGGCGATATAGGCGCAGGCACTTTAAAGCACCATCTTAACCTTGCTGCTGATACGCAAATCCTCATGAATAGCGGTTAGCTGCTCAATACCTGTGGCGGTGATCCAGACAGTTAACGAATGAAAACGGCCTTTGCTTGAGGTGTTAACGGTAATGCGGGTTTGATCAAAACCAGGAGCATGGCGCTCCATAACTTCAATAACATGGCTGTGCATTTCCTGATTGGCTTCACCCAGCACTTTGATGGGGTAGTTTTCACAGGGAAATTCAATTTTGGGGGGCTGTTGGTCTGACACAGGACACTCCGGGAGAGCGGCAGGACCGCTCTCATTAGGTAATCAAAACCTATATCAACTGAACAGGCCGCGGAAGAACAGTTTGATCTTGTCCCACAGGCGCGCAAAGAAATTGGCTTCTTCTACCGGTTGTAGCGCCACCAGTGGCTGGGTATTGATAACCTTACCATCCAGCTCAATAGTGAGGCTACCCAATTCCTGGCCAACAGCAATAGGTGCTTTGATAGTTTCGTTAACATGGACATTAGCTTTTACCTCATCCACATGACCGCGTGGTAAGGTCATGCGAACATCTTTCGGTAATCCCAATTCCACTTCGGTGGTTTTTCCTGACCAGACACGCACCTTGGTGATTTCTGTATTGGCTTTATAAAGACCCACAGTCTCAAAGTAACGGAAGCCATAGGCGAGCAGTTTTTGGGTTTCTTCTGCACGGGAATTATCGCTCTTGGTGCCAAGAACAACGGCAATCAAACGGGTGTTATCGCGTTTGGATGAGGCTACCAGGCAATATCCTGCCTCTTCTGTATGACCTGTTTTCAGGCCATCCACAGTCGGGTCGCGGTACAGCAGCAGGTTGCGGTTAGGCTGACGGATATTGTTATATTTGAACTCTTTTTCCGCATAGAGCGGATAATGTTGTGGGTGGTTGTAGATTACCGCGCGAGCCAGCACTGCCAGATCGCGTGCTGTGGTGTAATGACCTTCAGCGGGTAAACCGGCCGCATTTTGGAAATGGGTGGATTTCATCCCCAGCTCCTGCGCCTTTTTGTTCATCATATCCACAAACGCGTCTTCATTACCGCCCACGTACTCGGCCAGCGCCACTGTAGCATCGTTACCGGACTGGATAATTTCACCGCGCAGCAGGTCAATCACCGAAACCTGGGTGCCCTCTCTCACGTACATGCGCGAACCTTCCATTTTCCAGGCTTTAACGCTGATGTTCACCATATTGGTTTCATTGATACGACCCCGGATCAGCTCTTCGATAACCAGATAGCTCGACATCATTTTAGTGAGACTTGCAGGTGGCAAGCGTTGATCCGCATTATTTTGTGCCAGGACTTCGCCGGTTTCGCCATCAATCAATATATAACCGGTAGCTGCCAGCTGCGGCGCATCGGGAATTGCCACTTTCGGAGTTGTCCCCGGTGCTGGCACCTGCCCCGGAACGGGCGTGGCAGGACTGACTGCGAAACTATGAAGGCTCAAGGCCAGCAGCGCACAACTTAGGGGTTTGCTTAAGGAAGCTATTGATTTAAACATAAAGAATCACTTAACAATTATCACTGAAAATAGGAATTACCAGAGCCGGTATATTGCGTCAAAAAAAGAACAATCTATAGGGATTGACTCGAATTGTAACACCGCTCGCCAAAAAATGGCCTACTGGTAAACCACATGTGTCTGCAAAATATCAATTTTCTGGAGCTGCTCCCGCGCGACTTGCACCCCCTGTGCATCTTTAAACGGGCCAACCCGCACCCTATACAAGGTTGTCGGCGAGTGGGTGACGCTGATAACGACCGGATAAGTCAGGGCCTTGGCCACGTTGGACGCAAATTGTTTGGCCGACTTTTCCACCCCGAACGCCCCAATCTGCAAATAAGTCCCTTCCGGAATCCCGGTATCCCTGGTATCCCTGGTATCCGTACCGACTTCTGCAGCCGATACTATACCCGCTTCCTTGGCCATCGAAGCAAGCTCGGTTTTAAGACCCTTGAGCGGCGGACGCGGATCTCCCTCAGGCACGACAATTTCAACCTCTACCCGGCCGGTTCCCATGCGGGTAATTCCAAGGCGCTGGGCGGCTGCGTAGCTCAAATCGATAATACGCCCGTCATGAAAAGGGCCGCGGTCATTGATACGGACCACGACACTCTTTTTGTTATCAATATTGGTAACCCGCACATAGGAGGGAATGGGCAGGGTTTTATGGGCACCGGTCATGGCAAACATATCGTAGAGTTCACCATTGGAAGTTCTCTCCCCGTTAAATTTGTATCCGTACCATGAGGCCAAGCCGCGCTCTTTGTAAGCGCGCTCATCGTCCATCAGGTAATAGGTTTTTCCCAATACAGTGTAAGGATTTTTGTTGCCCGCGATAGTTCGGTTCTCGTAACGTGCTATGGCATCGGGTACGTGGGACATGTCTATTTCCTGATCGGGGCCCCAATCTTTATCTTTGCCCTGATAACGCCCCGTTGATGGCGAGGATGAACCTGTAGCGCCCGGTTTTTTAACACCGGAGGAACATCCATCCAACATACCCAGCACCAATAACAACACCATTGCGCGGACTATTATCCTGCCTTGCAAAAGCCCCTTACTCCTTAAAACACCCCACACCCCTCGTTGCTGCACTAGATTTTCCCCATTTCAAATTTAATGGATTGGCTCAACTGATAGACGGCCATAGCGTACATAGGGCTGCGGTTATAACGGGTGATAGTGTAAAAATTTTGCAGGCCGAACCAATATTCCACACCATTAGCACCTTCAAACTGAAAGGCGATGACGCGGGTCGTGGGCGGTAGCCACGAAACGGGGTTAATACCACGCTCACGCCATTGATCCACACTCAGGCTGGGAGGCACTATGCTGTTCAGCTCAGGGGCTTGCAGGTTATCGCCTGCATGGGCTTCGACAGTGACCGGTTCACCGGTCTTCCAACCATGTTGCTTAAAATAGTTGGCAACACTGCCAATCGCATCCGAGGTATTTTTCCAGATATCCGTAAAGCCATCACCGCTGAAATCCACTGCCCACTTACGGTAACTTGAAGGCATAAACTGGCCATAGCCCATAGCGCCCGCATAAGAACCTTTAAATTCCAGGGGACTGTGGTTTTGCTCGCGCGTCAGCAGCAGGTAGTTTTCAAGTTCGGAGCGGAAGAAAGGTGAGCGTGGAGGATAGTCAAAAGCCAGTGTCGAAAGCGCATCCAGCACGTTGTAACTGCCCATATTTCGACCATAACTGGTTTCTACCCCGATGATGGCCACAATAATTTCCGCCGGAACCCCATATTCTTTTTCAGCGCGCGCCAGCTCGGCACTGTTTTCACGCCAGAACTTAACGCCGTTTTCAATACGCAGGGGCACTAAAAAAATAGGGCGGTATTCTTTCCAGGTTTTAGATTGCTCAGCGGGTCGGGAAATAGCATCCAGGATCGCCTGCTTTTTCTCTGCCTTAGTGAATACGGCGGTCAACTCACCGCGGGTAAAGCCATTCCTGGCAACCATGTCATTGATAAACTTTTTCGCTTCCGGGTGCTGCGAATAGTCGGCAAGGCAGGAAGTACTCGCCAAAATACCAAGGGCAACCAGACTGAGTAATTGTAGGAAACCTTTCAATAAAGGCTGTTTTGGTTTGTTATCAGGCGTTAAATGCACTCTCTCACTCTCATTTTTGCGGGGTCATAACCCGTTTTTGCTCGGTGGCTATTGCCATTAGGATTCCAAAACCGGACATGAGTGCCACAATAGCCGTTCCACCCTGACTGATAAAAGGAAGGGGAACTCCTACCACCGGCAACATACCCGCTACCATACCCATATTTACAAAGACATACACGAAAAAGGTAGTGGAAATACTTGCCGCCAGCAGGCGGCCGAAATTGTCCTGTGCATTAATGGCGATATGCATACCGCGCGCAATTATCAGGATATAGGCGATAATCAGGAGGATCACACCCAACAACCCAAACTCCTCTGACATCACAGCAATAATAAAATCCGTATGGCCTTCCGGCAGGAAATCCAGCCGCGATTGGGTGCCCTCAAGCCAACCTTTGCCATGCAGGCCACCCGAGCCTATAGCTGTTTTGGATTGAATGATATTCCAACCGGCGCCCAATGGATCGCTCTCCGGATTAAGCAACATCAGCACCCGCTTCTGCTGGTAGTCGTGCATCATGTAATGCCAGACCGGCCACAGGCTTGCACCGAAACCCGCTATGGCGATAGCGATGTACCACCATTGCAAGCCCGCGTAAAACAACACCACCATACCGGATACCAGCACCAGGATCGATGTACCCAAATCCGGTTGTTTGATAATCAGGGCCGTCGGTACAGCAATCAGCACCAGGGTGATTATGATATGCAGGAAGCGCGGCGGTAAAAATTGACGGCTCAGGAAAGCAGCAATGGTTATGGGCATTGCCAGTTTCATGATTTCCGAAGGCTGAAAGCGTATTCCCCCTACTCCCAACCAGCGTTGCGCACCTTTCGCACCTATACCTATTACCAGCACCAATACCAGCAAAATAACGCCTATACCATACAGCCAGGGAGCCATACGCCGCATAAAATCCACCGGCACTTGCGCTATCACAAACATGGCACAAAAGGCTATGGCGAAAAAGCTGCCCTGTTTCTGGATGGCGAGCATACTGCTGCTACTGGCACTGTAGAGCACCATCATGCCAAAACCGGCAATGCCCAAGAGTAAAAATAAAAGCACAAAATCTATATGCAGGCGCTGCGCAATACGGTCACGACGGCGAAAGCCGGTGCCTGTTTTAGGCATACGCCGTAAGAAATCCTGGCTACCCATGAGTGTGCCTTATGGTTGTGGTTGTTATTGACTTGTACATAACGTTATTCATTACCTGTCGGTAAACCGGCCTCTTCAGGTGGAATATCATTTGGAGTCTCACTGTCAAACGGCACAGGGGCTGGCGGTGCAGCTACAGCCGCATCCTTGGGTACAGGAAAGCCATGGATCGGCTGGCCAGGACCGCGGTAAATACCCCGCAAATAAGCATCGAACAAGGTGCGTGCCAATAAACTCGGGTTTTCAGACGATTTCAGGTGATCATCATTTTCAAGAATAATCGCGATAGCAATCTTGGGATCATCCACTGGTGCAAAGCCCACAAACAATACGTGATCCCGGTGCTCTACCTTTAGTGACCCGATAACATATTTGGAGTTCTGGGCAATATTGATAACCTGCGCCGTACCGGATTTTGCAGCAATGCGGTAATCAGCGCCCACATCCAGCTTATAACGGGTCAAGGTGCCGCGCGGCGCATAGACGGCATCCTGCATACCATCAAAAACCGTATCCCAATGTTCCGGTTTAACCTCCAGATGTTCTTCAAGTACCGGGGCTTTGGGTTCGCCATCTACCGCCTTTACCAGTTGCGGGCGGTAACGGTCGCCACGGCTGGCAAGAGTGGCGGTCATTACGGCTAATTGCAAAGGTGTGACTGACACATAGCCTTGGCCAATCCCCATGTTCACACTTTCACCCGGATACCAGGGCTGTTTCTTTTTGGCTTTTTTCCATTCACGGGAGGGCCACACCCCTGGCCGTTCGTTGGGAATATCAATACCGGTGCGACTGCCTAAACCAAAATGCTTGCCGAAGTTATGCATGTTATCGACACCCATGCGCGAACCCAGATCATAAAAATAGGTGTCGCAGGATTCTGAAATGGCTTTGCGCAGGTTTACGCTGCCGTGACCGCCGCCAAAGACACTCAAAGACCAGTCGCGCCAGCGGTAGGCATTACCGGGCAACATAAACCAGCCAGGGTCGCTGATGGTGCGGTTGGCATCGGTAAACCCCAGATGCAATCCGCCCAGCCCCAGCATGGGTTTAATGGTTGAGCCGGAAGGAAACTGGCCCTGGATAAAACGGTTGATCAAGGGCGTTTCTGAAGACTCATTCAGCGCTTTATAGTCCGCAAAGCTGATGCCCGTAACAAACAGGTTAGGATCAAAACCGGGATTACTTACTGCCGCCAACACACCGCCGGTTTTTACGTCAAGCGCCACCACAGAACCGCGGCGGCCGGCCAGGGTAGTGGCAGCCTGCTGCTGCAACTTCAAATCGAGGTTGAGCGTAAGGTTTTTACCCGGCAGGGGATCGATACGATCCAAAACCCGAATCTCGCGACCCCGCGCATTGGTCTCTACATTTTTGCTGCCCACTTCACCCAGCAGCTCATGCTCGTAACTGCTCTCCACACCGCTTTTACCGATGGAGTGTGTGCCACTGTAACGGCGCACCTGTTCTTCACTGAACTTTTCCAAATCCGATTCACTGATACGGCTTACATAACCGATGGTATGCGCAAATAAATCGCCGTGGGGATAGTAGCGAACCAGTTCAGCATCTACCTGCACACCTTCAAGGCGATATTCGTTAACGGCCAGGCGGGCAATTTCCTCTTCGGTTAACCGGTAGCGCAAGGGAATGGGCTCCAGCGGATGGATTTGCTGTTTCTTGAGTTTGTAAAATTTTTCCAGGTCACCCGGTGTGATCTCCACCAGCGTGCGCAATACCGCCAGCGTTGCATCGAGGTCCATGGTTTTATTTACCACCAGGGACAAGGTAAAACTGGCGCGGTTGTCAGCCAGTATTTCACCGTTGCGGTCATAGATAATGCCGCGCGTGGGTGCAATAGGTTCTACATGAACACGGTTGTGTTCCGACTGGGTGGCATACTCAAGATAATTGGTAATCTGCAAACTGTAATAGCGGAAAATGAGTACCGCAAACAGCAGCAACATAATGGCAACCATCACCCCCAGGCGGATTTTAAACATCCGCGTTTCGCGCTGGTGATCTTTAAAGTGATGGTTCTCAAACATGCGGGAACAAACTCAAAAAATACATTTTTTATTTAAAATTTTTGCGCGAAGCAACCATTCATTTTTGCTGCCTTGCCATCCTGCACAGGTAATGACGAGGTGCCGATTGAGACTTCACATCCTATTTATGGTAAGGATGGTTTTGCAAGATCGTACACGCACGATATAACTGCTCAATCACCAAAATCCGCACCAGCGGATGCGGCAAGGTGAGTGGCGACAAGGACCATTTTACCGACGCCATTGCCGAACATTCAGGCGCTAATCCATCGGGGCCGCCAATCAACAGGCAATAATTAGAACCGCTCATCTTCCAGTTCGCCAGGTTGTCGGCTAACTGCTCCGTACTCCAGGCCTTACCTTTTACTTCCAGCGCAATAACCTGCTCGCCCTTTCCAATCGCGGCGATAATCGCCTCGCCTTCTTTTTCCATCGCCCTGGCAAGGTCAGAACTTTTGGTGCGCTGTGCAAGCGGTAGTTCAACCATCTCTACCGTCACATCGCGCGGCATACGCTTGGCGTATTCCGCGTAACCCGCCTCTACCCAATCCGGCATTTTGGTGCCGACCGCTATGATTCGAATTTTCACTGTATCAAACCTGAGAGTGCAGAATAACCATTACTGACTGGACAAAGCAGGCATGGCTGGAAAAGCAGGCGCTTGATTCACGCCTGATGTTTATTCAGCCCGGCTGGCCGGCGTCATTGACCACAGTTTTTCCAACTCGTAGTAGTCGCGGGTCTGCTCTTGCATCACATGTACAACCGTATCTATGTAATCAACCAGCACCCAATCGCCACCTTCCAAACCTTCTATGCCGTTAGCACGAAAACCTTTCTTTTTGGTTTCTTCCACCAAATTTTCGGCCAGGGAGCGTGTGTGGCGATTAGAGGTACCGCTCACAATAATCAAGGTATCCATTACATCCGTCAGCGTACGAACATCGAGCGTGACGATATTTTTACCCTTGAGGTTTTCCAGGGCTTCAATAATGGCGTTGTTTAAATCAGACATTCAGTTACCTATAAGTTTTAAAAAATAAAATTTATTTATGTGGGAAGCATCATCCCCCGCTACGCAAGGAGAACAATTCCTATTAAATTCTTGGCTCGTTTATATGTATCAACTTATAAATACATAGCTAACTCAGCTATACAATTGATTCGCTTTAATGTAATTCCACACTGCATCCGGCACTAAAAATTGTGCTGACTTTCCAGCCCGGATTTGCTGGCGAATTTCAGTGGCAGAAATCGGCAACAAGCGCGGCGACTGCAACACAATGGCACCTGCCGGACTTTCATCTAAACTGCGGGCATCGCGCTCATGGCGATCTAACAAATCCCGCGCTTCACCCGATTCAGGAACCGTCCAGCCGGGGCGCGCAATTACCGCAATGTGCGCGAGCCGGATTAATTCCTGCCAGCAATACCAACCAGGCAAACCTGCAAAAGCATCTTCGCCCATGCATAACACCAAACTCACTTCACTTCCCAGTTCAGCGCGCAAATCCAGCAGCGTTTCGTAGGTGTAGGAAGGTTTATCGCGCTGCAATTCGCGCTCATCGAGCTGCAAATCAGCGCAGTCTTGCAAAGCAATACGCAACATTTCTGCGCGCTGTGCACTGGTGGCACGGGGTCTATCGCGATGCGGCGGCTGATGGCATGGCAGTAAGCGCATTTCGTCAAGGCCCAGCAATTCCTTTAACTCCAAAGCTATGCGCAAATGGCCGATATGGATCGGGTCAAAAGTGCCGCCAAAAATACCGATTTTTTTTCGCACAATCATAAGGGTTGCCAATCAAATTCCATCTGCCGCGCAGTGCGCTCCGCCAGCTCGCGACCGGCCAATCGGCCCACCATATGCAGGCTCATACCAATTCCCGCTGAGATACCGGCCGATGTCACTATGCGCCCCTGATCTACCCAATGGACATTTTCCTGCACATCTAACGCTGGAAAATCACGGCGCAAATCGGCGATATCTTCCCAATGCGTGGTCACGGTTTCCTGTTGAAGCACGCCTGCTTTTGCCAGGATGAAAGCACCCGTACATACAGATGCAACGAGCCTGGCTTGCGCGGCAACACCTGCAACCCAACGTAGCACCCGGGGTTTTGAAAGTTCGCAGATATGTACGCCGCCAACCACAATCAAGACATCAATAGCAGGATGATCGCTGAAACCATAGGTGGGATTAACCTGAAAACCGCCGCGCGCATGAATGGTTGCGCCCGTTTCCCCCACTAAAAAAACATTAAATACAGGTTCTGCAGCAAGCCGATTGGCAGTACTGAACACCTCAAAAGGCCCGGCAAAATCGAGCACTTCAGCGTTATCGTAAAGATAAATTCCCAGATTCAACGGCATTGCCACACTCCAGGTCACAAATGATTACTGACGTACGTGCCCATCGCCGAATACAACCCACTTTTGCGAGGTCAGACCCTCAAGGCCAACGGGACCGCGCGCATGGATTTTATCGGTGGATATACCGATCTCGGCACCCAACCCGTATTCAAAACCATCGGCAAAACGGGTGGAGGCATTGACCATCACCGAGCTGGAATCCACTTCAGTGATAAAACGGCGTGCACGGGTAAAGTCTTCGGTCACAATGGCGTCTGTGTGCTGGGAGCTGTAGCGCGTAATATGGTCTATGGCCTCATCCAAACCGGAAACCACTTTGATTGACAATACCGGGGCGAGATATTCGGTCGCCCAATCTTCTTCAGTCGCTACATTAGCTTGGATAATCGCACGGGTTTTTTCATCGCCGCGCAACTCCACGCCTTTTTCGGCGTAGGCTGCAGCCAGGCGAGGCAGGATTTCTGCGGCAACCTGTTCATCCACCAGCAGGGTTTCCATGGCATTGCATACACCGTAGCGATGGGTTTTGGCGTTGAGTGCAATATCAAACGCTTTATTCAAATCAGCCTTGCTGTCGATAAACACATGGCAAATGCCATCGAGGTGTTTGATCACCGGCACTTTGGCATCCTTACTGATGCGTTCGATCAAACCCTTGCCGCCACGGGGAACTATGACATCCACAAATTCAGGCATGGCGATCAACTCTCCCACCGCAGCGCGGTCAGTGGTTTCAATAACCTGAACTACCGTATTCGGCAACCCGGCCACCTTCAAACCTTCCGCAAGGCAAGCGGCAATTGCACGGTTGGAATGGATGGATTCACTGCCGCCGCGCAGGATGGCAGCATTACCTGATTTGAGGCACAGGCTGGCGGCATCAATGGTCACGTTGGGACGCGATTCATAAATGATTCCGACCACACCCAGCGGCACACGCATTTTGCCAACCTGGATACCGGTCGGGCGATAGCTCATATCAGTGACGGCACCGCAAGGATCCGGCAGGGCAGCGACCTGGCGCAGGCCTTCAATCATTGCATCTATAGTGGCAGGTTTTACCGCCAGGCGGTCTACCATGGCAGGCTCCAAACCATTAGCCTTGGCGGCGGCCAAATCTTTTTGGTTCTCCGCCACCAACGTAATACGGTTGTTGTCGAGGGCGTCGGCGATTGCCAACAAGGCTTTATTCTTGACGCCAGTTGATGCCGCCGCAATGGCCCTGGAAGCTTTACGTGCATTGCGCCCAAGCTCAGCCATATATTCTTTTACGTTGACTACTTCTGCCATAACCCCGAAATCCACCGTCAGAAAAATAAAAAGCAAAATAAGGCGGCGATTATACCCTGAATAAAGAACCGATTTGGTGCTAAAACCGAGTATTTATAGCTGCACCTGCGCAAAAATGCCGCGCTGGTTTCAGCAGGGATTCAGCTTCACCGGCCTATCCTGAAAACCAGCCTCAAAAGGTCCGCAAGTGAATATCAAAGGCTTGCCAAATTCCTCGCCAGTAACCTACTTACAGGAAAATCATCATGAAAAGTCATCTGTTTATCCGCAGTATCCTGGCTTTGACCATGAGTATGTTTATTGCCGGCTGCGCTTTTGCCGATCACGATTACAGGCGCCACTACACTAATGGCAACTACACCAATTCAGCCTATGACTCTTACGGTTATAGAGATTATGGTCGAGTGGTAAGTGCGCGCCCTATTTATCGCCAGGTTGCGATTGAAGTGCCGCGCGAGTCGTGCCGAATCCAAACTGTTGCCCGTGAACATCGCAACGGCGACTCTTTCGGCGGGACTGTCGTAGGCGGTCTGATAGGTGCAGCCATAGGCCACGAGCTGGGCAATGGCCGCGGTTCAGCTACTGCCGTAGGCGGTTTGATCGGCGCCTCTATTGGTAATGACGCAGGCAGCAAACGTACAGTGCGCTACCGTGACCAGGAAGTTTGCAGGACCCAATACCGCACTGAATATGAACAGCGCATTATTGGTTACGATGTACGTTATAGTTACCAGGGCCGCATCTACCAGACACGCACTGATCGTCACCCCGGAGACCGGGTTGCAATTTCAGTAGCAGTACGCAGCCGGTGACAATTTTTTTAACACATTGTTAATTTTTACAGTGCCGATTGAATTTTGTCGATCAGGAAGCGATAGTGTTCAGTAAAATCACCGTTACATGAAGGGTGATAATAAAATGGCGAAAGATAGCGAGCTATAACTGGATAACCAGATATAGCCAAAGAAAGAGTTACGAGGAGACGCCATGTCAGCTTCCTACAGATTTTCACTAAAACTCCTGCTATCGTCCCTGGCGATAGCACTGGTATTAGTGACACCTCATACTTTTGCCAAGAAAGATTTATTCGCCACTGATCCTGCCGATAAATCGGTACGCCCCGCCGAGCAACTCGTTCCCAACAGTGCCAGCTCAAGAGAGCTGGTAGAAGAAGCTAGCGAAATAGTTTCCTCCCAGGAGCAGGCCAATAGTTCATCATCAAGCAGTAAAGCTGCTGAACTCCCCCATAAAAAACCTTCTTACCTGGCAACCCAATATCTGCGCTTTAAAGACCAGTTGGCAGAAACCACCGAAGATTTATTCGGTAAGAAAAAATCTGCCAAAGAAGCGCCCGCTCTTCATGACAATACCGAACCCACTACCGGTAACGTCGCCAATTCCAGCGAAGAAACCCCACCGGAAGTCGTTACCATTTCAGCCACTGATGCAGCCCAACGCGCGCAATCCTTCGCAGAGGGACAAGTCATTAACGTGCGGAAATACCAGGAAGATCACCAACCGCGCTACGCGGTCAAGCTGCTGCAAAAAAATGGTCGGATGAAAACCATTAATCTTGATGCCGTGAGCGGCGCATTGATAGAAGACACCCCACAATAATCGGCACCACAAGGAACATAAACCATGCGTTTATTAATTGTTGAAGATGAAAAAAGCCTGCGCGAACAGATTGAGCAGATTGTTATCAGCGAAAAATACGCTTGCGACACAGCGGCAGATGGCCGGGAAGGTTTATTCCTGGGGACCGAATATGACTATGACCTTGCCATTATCGACCTGGGTTTACCGCTGCTCGACGGCACCCAACTGATTAAACAATTGCGTGCGAAAGAGCGTAACTTTCCCATCCTGATTTTAACTGCGCGCGGCAACTGGCAAGACAAAGTGGAAGGCCTGGAAGCCGGTGCCGATGATTACCTCACCAAACCCTTCCATCCCGAAGAATTGCGTGCACGATTGCATGCACTCTTGCGCCGCGCCAGCGGCCACGCCGCACCTGTATTGCGCTACGGTCCGGTAGCCATAGACACGAGTGCGCGTCGGGTGCATCGCGATGACCAGGAAGTAGAACTCACCAGTTTTGAATACAACACCCTGACCTATCTTGCCTTGCATGCGGGCAAAAATATTTCTAAAACTGAATTGACCGAACACTTGTACGCGCAGGATTACGACCGCGACAGCAATGTGATTGAAGTATTTGTCGGGCGATTGCGCAAAAAGCTGGACCCGGACGGCAGCCTGAACCTGATCACCACCCAGCGCGGACTGGGCTATCGCTTTAATGCTATCAAAGACTAAGCGGGCATAACTGCCGTGCTGAGCAAAAAATTAACGTCAATCAGGGCGCGCCTGTTTTTTGCATCGGCGCTGTTACTGCCGGTATTTTTAGGCGTTACCGGTTTTTTTCTGGACCGAGCCTTCCAAACCAGTTTAATTGCAGCTGAAAAAGCGCGATTGCAACGCAATATCTACCTTCTCTACAGCGCAGCTGATTTACCTGGCAGAGTCCTTAAAAAAAATGAAAAGCCGCGCCTGGTAATGCCCAAGGAATTACGGGATAAGGATTTTGAGCGTATCAATTCCGGTCTGTATGGTTATCTTTTTAATGATAAAAAAGAACTTATCTGGCAATCCAATTCAACCTCATTGCAGACACCTCCAACCTACGACCAGATTTCACCGGAACTTAACGCCGATCAATCTGCAGAAATTATCTTTGAATTCGACAACGAAAATTATTTTGTTGCCTATTCGGATATTTTTTGGGAAGTCGCTAAAAATCGTGAAATCCCTTTTCGCTTTGTTGCCGTGCATGACAGCGAAGATTTTATCGCTGAGAGAAAAGCTTATCGCAACCAGTTGTGGCAATGGCTGGGGGCGGTAGGTATTTTGTTACTGGTCGCCCAAACGGCTATTTTGCGTTGGGGATTAAGCCCGCTGAAGAAACTGGCAGTGGCACTCAACGCTATGCAAAGCGGTGACACTCGCGATATTGAAGGCGATCACCCGGACGAGCTACAAGATATAGTCGATAATCTCAATCAGGTATTGGCACGCGAGCAAGCGCTGCGGCAGCGCTATCGCAACAGCTTGAGCGATCTAGCCCACAGCCTCAAAACCCCCCTGGCGGTGATGCAGGCCAAGCTGAGCCAAGTGTCTGCCGATGAGGAACTGCAAAGTCTCGCAGCCGAACAGGTGGCGCGCATGAATCAGGTAGTGAGCTACCAATTGCAGCGCGCTGTTTCCAGCCAGCAGCAAGGCAGCCACCAGCGCGCCGATCTTGAACCCATTGTCCAGCGCCTGCTTAACGCGCTGCAAAAAGTGTATTCACACAAAGGTATAGACGTTAAATCTACCCTTGCGCCCCATTCGATCTTTGCAGGTGACGAACAAGACCTGATGGAAGTGATCGGCAATATCACTGAAAACGCCTTCAAATACGGTAAATCCCAGGTGTTAATCACCAGCGAACTCAAGGATAACCAACTGCTTGTCAGTATCGCTGATGACGGCCCAGGTATTCCGACCGAGCAGCAAACGCGGATTCTGGAGCGTGGCCACCGGCTGGATACAAGCCTGCCGGGGCAAGGCATAGGTCTCGCCGTCACGGCCGATATTATTCACAGCTATGGCGGTACACTCAGCGTATGCCTGTCCCCTTTGGGAGGCGCTCTATTTCAGTTGACCCTCCCGCTGGCTCATCTATCCTGAAACTCGCACTAAGCCACACTTCTCAAAATCCGCAGCACCGTGCGACATATCTCACACCGATTATCTCACCTACCTTACATAAATCTTGGGAATTAGCGACTGTTGTCCGCCTGTCCTGACGTGAATAATGGTACCCATAATCTCGCCAGGGACAGTGCAGACGATCATTCAACTCTTATCTTTTTTATAGCGGATAGAAAAAAGTCAGATCAAACAGAAAACGTCATCATGGAAAAGAAAACCCTGTCCTCAAGAACCTGCATTGCGGTGGATTCAACCTGTGATCTGCCCGCTAAATTTATTCAACAGCACAATATTGAAGTGCTGCCCATTTACATCAATTACGATGGCGGACAGGCGCTCGATTATCGCGATCCGCAAACCATGCTGAATTTTTATAAGAACCATTCGAAAGCACAATTCGGCCTTGCACAATCCGATCCGCTTTCAGTCAACGATATGACACATATTTTAAAAGAGCGTCTGTTACCCAATTACGACCTGGTACAGGTAGTCACCATCAACAGTAAAAAAAGTGATGTCTACAAACGTGTTTCTGAAGCGGCCCTGGTGAATGAACCCAAATTCCGCGAACTGGAAAAAAACGAGGGGCGCACTCCTTTTCGAATCCGCCTCTATGACAGTATGTCGATGTTTACCGGCCATGCGCTGCTGGTCTATGAATTGGTTAAGAAAATCCACGTGGAGAATTTACCGCTCAATAAATCCATTCGCGCCATCGATAATATGCGCGACCAGGTTTACGGTTACCTGATCCCGAATGATTTGTCCTATATGCGCGATCGCCGCCACCTGCGTAAAGGCGACAACAATATCTCATGGATTAACTTTAAATTGGCAAGTGCGCTGAATTTGCGCCCTATAGTGCAGTTGCACCGTGGCAACACTAAAAAAATCGATACCGGCAAGGGTTTTTCAGGAGCCCTGGAAAAATTGTTTGACCATGTCCGCAAGCAGGTAATACAAGGCCTGACCAGCGATGTTATCGCTATGAGCTACGGCGGTTTATTAGAAGAAATTAAAGATGAGCCTGTGTTGCAGGAGTTCCGTGAATTCTGTAAACAACACGATATTAAAACCATGTTGTCAATGATGAGTATGACAGGGGCGATTAACGTGGGACCGAAATCTTTTGCGCTTTCATTCGCAACGGATAAGGATTTGGTTTAAGCCTTAATTTATTTATAGGAAGGGGTCTGTCATCCTCACGTACTGCTGCCTGGATACAGAAGGTAGAGCAACGCAGGAGCAGTTGCCGAGCGAAGCCTTTTGTGCGTGCCAGCCTCATGGATCCCCGCAAGTAGAACGCCTGGCTGAGGATGGCGACCGCAATAAAAACGATTAAGCTTCGTAACCGTTGGGATTTTTTTCCTGCCAGCGCCATGCATCCTGCATCATGCGTTCCAGGCCGAATCTGGCCTCCCACCCCAATTCCGTTTTTGCCAAATCAGCATTGGCATAACAGCTGGCAATATCACCAGGGCGACGAGGGGAGATTTTATAGGGCACCTTACGACCACTGGCGGCTTCAAATGCGCTGACCATTTGCAATACAGAATAACCGCTGCCGGTTCCAAGGTTATAGGCACGACAGCCTGCACCGACCTTCTCCAAACCTTTCAGCGCCGCTACGTGCCCCAACGCCAAATCCACCACATGGATATAATCGCGGACACCTGTACCGTCAATAGTGTTGTAGTCATTACCAAAGACGGCGAGTTGCGGCAATTTACCTATGGCAACCTGGGCAACATAGGGCAAAAGATTATTGGGGATTCCCGCCGGGTCTTCACCGATCAGGCCGCTTTCATGGGCGCCCACCGGGTTAAAGTAGCGCAGCAGGGAAATATTCCACCAGCTGCCGCCGGCTTTGGTCAAATCACGCAATATATCTTCCACAATCAATTTACTACGGCCATAGGGATTCGTTGCTGAGGTTGCAAAGCTTTCGTCAATCGGCACGCTCACAGGGTCGCCGTATACAGTCGCCGATGAGCTGAAAATCAGCTTCCATACACCGAACTCTTCCATCACTTCTGCCAACGACAAGGTACCGGCTACGTTATAGCGATAGTATTTGAGCGGAATCTGGTTGGATTCACCCACGGCTTTTAAACCCGCAAAATGCATCACAGCTTCACACTGGTGCGCGGCAAAGACTTTACGCAAGGCGTCTTTATCATTGATATCGACTGGATAAAATACCGGGGCGGTACCCGTAATACGCTCGACCCGCTTTAATGATTCTTCTTTGCTGTTGCAAAGGTTGTCCACCACTATGGGCAAATAACCGCTGTTGATGAGTTCAACACAAACATGGCTGCCGATAAAACCGGCACCACCGGTCACCAAAACGGCTGGAGGATGGGATGTAGTTGATGGCGTCATGGAGGAGTATGTCCTTAATAGTCAGGTAGGCCCATATAGCAAGGGCGCAGTATACCTGCTAATCCGACTGTGTAGAGAGTCATATTATTCCTGTTGGAATGCCCTCCCGATACAATACCCTCCCACAACAAGAAAAAGGGGCAAGCCGAAGCTTGCTCCCCTCCAAATATCACCCATTTTGCAAATTACAAGATTGGCAAAGTTAGGTTCACAATAAAATTAACATCGTCTGGTACAGCACCATCATCATCGTTCACGATCTTGCCAAGCGTGAAGCTCAATTTTTCGTTGTACTTATACGTTAAATCCAAATGTGCAGTTGTGACATCACCATCATCCATGTGTTGACCATATTTAATCGCAAATTTTTCAAAATTCAGTTCAGCAGTCGCATAAGAATAGTCTTCAGAAAAAGCTGGATGGTCTGCATTAATTGCATCGTAGTAAGTCAACTTGAAAGGACCATAACCAATAGTAGGTGCTACTTCCACGTAATCACCGGGATTAACGGCAGGAGCTTCAAATACACCTGGCGCGACTTCCCAACTAATTTTAGGGCTCGCATAGTTGTAAGAAATAATGCTTACACCGTAAGTAAAATCACCGGCGCTGCCAGAATAACCGGCATAGATGTCGTATTCAGTTCCCAAGCTGCCGTCACCAGAAGAAGTCCAGAGACCCGCAACAAAACCATTACTGCTTGCGTTAATATCAGCAGTCAGAGCAGCGCCGCCTTTCAGGTCAAAACCACGCCAGTAGTACATATTGGATACGCCGACTGAAGCTGCAACTTCAGCATCAGCGTGCGCAGCAGGTACAACAAAACCCGCCAGAGTAGACAGTAGGGCACTGGCAGCAACTATTTTTTTCATCTTCATGAGTAAATCCTCTCAGTATGTTTCTACATTTAGTTTTGAGGTAGCCGAACCATTCAGCACGACATGGTTGTAACTTTGCAGGTTGCAAGCCAACTTTATATTTCCTTTATTTTTCATACCGTTAAAAACCAAATACCATCTTGCATACAAAACAATATACTGAGCTTCGCACCATGAGCGCGCACAAAGTTGATCACAGCAAATAGTGTGCGCACCAAATAAGATCATTTCAGGCGCGCAATATCTTCTTTGATTTTTTGCAGGGGATCATCCTGCCAACCGCTATTGCGCAAGCGTGCAAAAAACCAGTTTTCCGTGGGTAAGTCCAGGTACAACAAAAGCGCCGTCACCACCAAACCTGCACCGCACCACAACTGCATACCCAAACTCTCATTAGCTACCCAGGAACCCAGGATCAACGCCAGCACCGGTGTCATAAAGGTGATAAGTGATACTGCGGTAGGCGACATATGGCCCAACACGTAGAAAAATAAAGCCGCACCGACCAAAGAACCAAACACTGCCAGATAACCAATAGCAGCCAGGGATTTAACAGAAATTGTGCTGGGTATATGACCGTCCATGTACCACCACATCAAAAACAAACAGGGCAGCGAAAATAATACAGACCCCAAGGCCTGGTTAAACGCATCGGTTTTTACGTTAATTTTTTTCACCAGTACACTGCTTACGCCGAATAAAAAACACGACAAAAGTATGCCTGCTATACCGTACGCAGCCCGCAGATCAAATTGCAACTGGTGGTAAAAAATAATGAGCAATCCCAGTAGTGCTAACAGCAATGCCACTACACGACGCGCAGTGAAGGGATTATGTTTGAGCAGCAGCCATGATATGAGCCCCATAATAAAGGGCGACATGGCAAACACCACAGCAACGAGGCCAGAGGGAATAAATTGTGCAGACCAATAGACCACCGGCATATTAGGGAAAGCACCTATAGCGCCCGCCGCATAGACTCGCCACACACCTTTTTGCGCAAAGAGTTTGCGTTGCCAGGCCGCATTAATCGCAAGCCCCAGTGCCAGCGCAATTGACATGCGCAAAAGAACCGCAGCGATAAAGCTTAAACTATCGCTGCTCCACTGAATGGTAAGCGGTGTGGTAGCCCATATAAGCACCACCGAAAAATACGCCAATAAAACTGCCATGTGCCTGCTCCTTTTTTCGCAATAAACCTTGATTGCGGACTAATTAAGGGCTGCAAGAGAAAACACGCGGCAATTATTTAATGAAAACAAAAAGGCCGCAGGTTTTATGCTGCGGCCTTTGATAAATTGAGAATTTTCTATATCAGTTTCATTCTCTTTCAAATTCCGCAAACAAAAATACGCTGGCGACTGCCCATAATAGGGGTCGCACGGCAAAAATTCGTTTAGCGGTATAATGAAGAGACATAATATCTATTTGCTGAAAGTTAAGGTCCACTGACTCTAATTGATCTTTATAAGTTTCTCAACCCCCGTGGTGATAAAAAGCTTGAGCATTTTTTTATAAGGATAAATCGCCTATACTCGCTTTTATATTTCAACAGGGCACACCATGAAGACCTATCTCGTTGGCGGCGCAGTACGCGATAAATTATTGGGCTACCCCTTTCACGAAAAAGATTGGGTAGTTGTGGGCGCCACACCTGAGGCGATGGTGGAACAAGGCTTTACACCTGTCGGCAAAGATTTCCCTGTTTTTTTACATCCCACCACCAAAGAAGAATATGCACTCGCCCGCACCGAGCGAAAAACCGGACGCGGCTACGGCGGCTTTAGTTTTTATTGCGGTAAAGATGTAAGCCTGGAAGATGATTTGATTCGGCGCGACCTCACCATTAATGCGATTGCAGAAGATGAAGATGGCAGGATCATTGATCCCTACGGCGGACAAGCCGACATAGCCAATAAAAAATTGCGCCATGTATCCGACGCATTTTTAGAAGACCCTGTACGTATTTTGCGGATTGCACGTTTTGCCGCACGCTATCACCATTTAGGTTTTACCATTGCCGATGAAACCATTGCCTTGATGCGCAAAATGGTCAACAACGGCGAAGTGGATCATTTGGTTGCAGAGCGCGTCTGGCGAGAAATGGAGCGCGCACTGGGCGAAGCTGCGCCGGATATTTTTATTCAAAGCCTGCGTGACTGCGATGCTCTGGCACGACTATTACCGGAGCTGGATGCATTGTTTGGTGTACCGCAAACCGCAATCCATCACCCTGAAGTTGATACCGGTATCCATACCCTAATGAGCTTGCAACAGGCAGCCAAACTTACACCAGATACCTGCATACGTTTTGCCACCCTGGTTCACGATTTAGGTAAAGGCACTACACCGAAAGATGAGTGGCCGCGCCATATTGCCCACGAAGACCGCAGCCTGCCTTTGGTCAGGACCTTGTGTGAACGGATTGCTGCCCCTAAGGACTATAGGGACCTTGCATTAATGGTGGCTCAATGGCACACCCATTGCCACCGGGCCCTGGAACTAAAACCCGCTACAGTATTAAAAGTATTGCAAATGACCGATGTGTTTCGGCGGCCAGAGCGTTTTGAACAATTTTTATTAAGCTGCGAAGCTGATGCACGCGGGCGCACCGGTTTTGAAAACCGTGACTATCCACAAGCGGATTATTTTCGCGGTGCCGTACAATCTTGCCAAACGATTGATGTAAAAACAGTAAGTGCCAAAGGGCTTACCGGTAAAGCCTTTGGCGATGAAATAAATCGCCTGCGACTTGCCGCTTTAACTGATTATAAAAATACCTTCCAGCAACTCAACCCTATTCATAAAAACGAGCAATCATGATACGCACCCAACTCCTTACCAATAACGGCGAATGGCTTACGGGCAATGAAGAGCTTATCGACCAGTGGCGCAGCGAGGGTTGTGGTTTTATCTGGATTGACCTGGACGGCGAGCGTCCTGCAGATGAAAAAAAGATTTTGCAGTCACTCGGTTGCCATCAACTTGCGATTGAAGATGTACAGCGCTACCGCCATCCACCCAAAACCGAAACCTTTGAAAATTACACCCTGATTTTGTATCGCGGTTTAAGTGAATTTAAAAAAGACCTTACTTTTAAACAAATGACCATTGCGCTTTTTGCCGGTGACCGCTGCCTGATCAGTTGCCACCAGCGGCCATCGCGCGGCGTAACTTATTATTGGGAACACGCCTATCCGGAAAAAATCCTGGTTAGCCCGGGTTTGTTAGCTTCAAAAATCATGCGCTTTTCGGTGGGCTGCTACCTGGATTCCATTCTGGAATTCGAGCCCTACTTAAATGAACTGGAAGATTCCATGCAGGAAAAGCCCAGCGATGAAGTCATGCGGGAACTTATCGCCTACAAATCGCGGCTACGCAAATTAAAGCGGATTTTCAGTTATCACGAACGCCTGGTTGCCAATCTTTTGAAAGATATTCCACAGCGCCTGATTGATGAAGACGGCGATATTGAACACGGTTTACAGGATTTATTTGAACGCTGCGAACGATTGAATAGCTTGTGCACCATGTATTTTGAAATTTGCGGTGATTTGATTAATGGTTATCTATCTATCAGTTCGCACCAACTCAACAATACTATGAAAGTGCTGACAATCATCACCGCGATTTTTGTGCCTCTGACATTCATCGTAGGCGTTTACGGAATGAATTTTGATAACATGCCCGAGCTGCACTGGCACAACGGCTATTATTATGTGTGGGCCGGTATGCTGGCATTTGCCGCTCTTGCGGGTATTTTTGCGTACAAGAAATGGTTGTGACGCACGCAGCAATCAAACACATTCATCTAGCGTAATTGGCCACAACGACTGGGAAGCCTGGTCGTAATGCATCCACAAACTTGCATAGGTTTTTTGCAATTGGGGATGAAGCACATCTGGCGCTAATTCTGACAAGGGCAAAAGCACAAAAGCATTTTGGGTGATTTCAGCACGCGGCAATTCTACCCCTGCATCAACGCCGACAAAATCACCGTAAGTGAGGATATCTATATCCAGCGTTCGCGGGCTGTATTTGGGGCCGGTACGCACCCGACCGTTATCATCTTCAATTTCTTTCAAGGCGTTTGATAAATTCGCAATACTTAAATCGGTTTTCGCTTCAACCACCACATTATAAAAACGGCTGCCTTTGAACCCCACAGATTCGCTTTCATAGATAGTGGATATTTTTATATTTCCTAACAATTCTTTAAGCGCAGCCAAGCCAGCACGGATATTTTTTTCTCGCTCAAGATTGCTACCCACCCCCAGAAAAATCTGTGGCATCAAAGCGGCTCCGCAGGTTTTTTACCGCGTTCAATGATCACTCCAACATCGCTCGCTGTGCGCACAGCGCCTGCTTTACCTACTTGCAAGCGCAGCCAGGGCACATTGAATTCCTGCAAAACAATTTCAGCAATTTGTTCAGCCAGGGTCTCAATTAATTGCGGATGGGTATTTTCAACAAAGGCAATCAAACGATCTGCTATCGCCTTGTAATTAAGGGCATATTGCAACTCATCCGCAGCAGCGGCGCGACGAATATCGGTGGCCATTTCGATATCAACACTGAGCGTTTGTTTGATTTGGCGCTCCCAATCGTAGACACCGATAATAGTGTCGATACGCAAGTCGCGGATGTAAACAATGTCCATAAAAATGTCTGCGCTATAAGGGAGTGAGTGAATCTAATGGCCAGCGCGCTTTTACATTCACCGCCAGGGTTTCATCCTGACCGGCAAGCAGGCGCTGGCAGCCGGCATAGGCAATCATGGCACCGTTATCGGTACAGAATTCATGGCGCGCATAAAAAACATGGGCGTTTATTTTGGCGAGTGCAACTTCCAGATCCTTGCGCAATTTTTTATTGGCAGAGACACCGCCCGCAATCACCAGGGTTTTTAAACCGGTCTGCTCCAGTGCGCGTTTGCATTTAATGACCAGGGTTTCCACCACGGCGGTTTGGAAAGCACAGGCGATATCCGCACAGGTCTGGTCATCCGGCAGGCCATTTTCCTGCTTGTGCGCCGCGACTGTGGTCAAGGTAAAGGTTTTTAAGCCGCTGAAACTGAAGTCCAGGCCGGGGCGATCTACCATAGGGCGGGGAAACACAAAACGGCCCTCAACTCCTGAATCCGCCAATTTGGCAATTTGCGGGCCGCCGGGATAATCAAGGTCCAGCATTTTGGCAGCCTTATCAAATGCTTCGCCCGCCGCATCATCCAGCGATTCACCCAAGAGTTCGTAGGCACCTATGGCATCTACCTTCACTAGTTGTGTGTGGCCGCCTGATACCAACAAGGCCACAAACGGAAATGGCGGAGGATTGGCCTCCAGCATAGGCGCCAGCAAATGCCCCTCCATATGATGCACACCTATGGCGGGAACATTCCACGCATAAGCCAGCGAACGCCCCAGGGATGCCCCTACCATCAAGGCGCCAATCAGTCCCGGGCCTGCGGTATAGGCGATACCGTCAATATCCGCTGCCGTGGAATGGCTATCGGCAAGTACATCGTTAATCAGGGGCAGGATTTTGCGCACATGGTCGCGGGAGGCCAGCTCCGGCACTACGCCGCCGTATTCCGCGTGCAGCTCGATCTGGCTATATAACCTGTGTGCCAATAATCCCTGCTCACTGTCATAGACAGCAACACCGGTTTCATCGCATGAGGTTTCCAAACCGAGAATTCGCATAGCAGGCCATCAGGTTCACAAGAAATGAGGGCGGCCATGATAAAGGAGATAGCCGGACAAAAACAGAAGTTTGGGCTGCCGAGGTTGCAGGGAAATACAGAAGTGTATAGAATCCGCACCCCTTGGAGTCTTTGCCGTCTAACGCGCTAAAAACCTCCTCAAGACATCATTTTTTGGAACAAAAACAGGTCAGAACATGCCTTCAGTAAAACTTAAAGAAAACGAACCCTTTGACGTAGCTTTACGTCGTTTTAAACGCGCTTGTGAAAAAGCAGGTATTTTGGCTGACGTTCGCGCTCGCGAATGCTATGAGAAGCCAACCACTATCCGTAAACGTGACGCTGCTGCTGCTGTTAAGCGCCACGCTAAAAAGGTTCAACGCGAATCTAAAAAGTTTACCCGTCTGTATTAATTTTTGACTGGTCGAGCTGCAACAAGCGGTGATTGATCATCTGAAATGATGCCTTGCTCTTGATAAAAACTTAAGGCCGCGAGTTACCTGGTGACTCGCGGTTTTTTGCTGCCTGGAATTTAGCAAAAACTCAACCCGTTCCTCGCGAGTTCAATGTGGGGGTATAACCGCCTGGGGATGGCACTACAAATAAATCCAAACTTCCTAGCCCTTGCTGATAGTATTCTGTCCAGGCTCAATTAATATTCTGAATAATATGTCCGGCATGATTCCCCAAAGTTTTATTGACGACCTGCTCGACCGTATCGACATTGTCGATACGGTGGATAGCCGTGTAAAACTGAAAAAGACCGGCAAGAATTACAGTGCCTGCTGCCCTTTCCACGATGAGAAAACCCCCTCTTTTACTGTAAGCCCCGACAAGCAGTTTTATTATTGCTTTGGATGTGGCGCGAGCGGCAATGCGCTGGGTTTTGTGATGGATTATGAGCGGCTCAGCTTTCCGGAAGCCATTGAATCTCTCGCCCGTGTTGCGGGCCTGACCGTACCGCGTGAGGTTCAAACCGAAGCCCAGGCCAAGCGCGAGCAGGAACGTAAAAGTATTTACAGTCTGCTGGAAAAAGCCGACGAGTTTTACCAACAGCAACTGCGCCAGCACCCCAGTAAACACATGGCGGTGAACTATCTCAAAGGCCGCGGGCTGGATGGTAAAACCGCCAAAGACTATGGCGTAGGTTTCGCCCCACCGGGCTGGGACAACCTGCTCAAGGCCCTCGCCGGCAACGACGAAGAAAAGCACCTGCTGATTGAAGGCGGTATGCTGATCCACCACGATAAAGACCACAAACTCTACGACCGCTTTCGCCATCGCATCATGTTTCCGATCCGCGATATCCGCGGGCGTGTAATCGGCTTTGGCGGCCGCGTCTTGGGGGATGACAAACCCAAATACCTCAACTCGCCAGAAACACCCGTCTTCCATAAAGGCCAGGAGCTTTATGGCCTGTACGAAGCCCGCCTCGCCTACCGCGACCTACCACGCTTACTGGTGGTTGAGGGTTATATGGATGTGGTGAGCCTGGCGCAATTCGGTATTCGCTACGGCGTTGCCACACTCGGCACTGCCTGCGGCGAAGACCATCTGGACAAAGCCTTCAAATACACCAGTGAAGTGGTGTTTTGCTTTGATGGAGACAAAGCCGGCCGCAGCGCAGCGCACCGCGCACTGGAAGCCTCACTCACCACCATGACCGATGGCCGCACGGTAAAATTCCTGTTCCTGCCCGAAGGTGAAGACCCGGATACGCTGGTACGCCAGATCGGCCCCGAAAAATTTGAAGCCATGATCGCCATGGCAGTACCGTTTGAAGACCAGTTATTTGATACGGTTGCCGAAGGCCTGAACCTTCGCACCATGGAAGGCCGCGCCACCTTCAGCAAACGCGCCGCACCCATGCTCGACAAGCTCCCCAAAAGCGTATTCCGCGAATTGATGTTTGAAAACCTCGCCACGCGCACCGGCTTAAACCGCACTGTTTTGCAAGATCTGATATTGGAGGCCGCCAAAAACACGGAGCCGCCGACAGAACCGCAAGCCATCCCCAGCCACCCCCCAATCGCTGCACCGACCGCAAGTGCTCACAAACAAAGCCATATCCCGCAGGCGACCCATAACGCACCACACCAGGAGCCTCCATTCCACAGCGATGACCCGGGCTGGCCTGACTACTACGACAACGAAACGCCGCCTATACACTACGATGAGTATTACAAGGGCCGCTCACGCTCCACTGTCGGCGAGCATTTCCCGGCAGACAATGCCAGCCGGATATTGATGAACCCTGCCCAAAAAGCGGTAGCCCTGTTGCTGGTAAGCCCTGACCTTGCGGCCCTTGAAAGCGACCATGACACCTGGCTGGATAACGAAGATGCCGATATACAAATGCTCGGACGCCTGCTGAAAGTGCTGCACGAACGCCCCCATTACAACCTGTCACACCTTATTGGTTATTGGCGCGGCATTTACGGCGAACAGGATGCCGAAAAACTGGTAAAAATTGCAGGCAGCGACCTGTTGCAAGCTGCCAGCGCGCTCAGCGTCACCCGTGAAAACAAAACCGCTAAAATAGATTACGATGCCGAAGCCGCATTTACCGGGTGTATCCAAGCCTTGCATCGCCACCAGAGCGCAAAACAATCGGCGCAATCCCTGCATATGCTGAAAACTGCCGACCTGAACCAGCTCAGCAAGGAAGAGCGAGATCGATTGATCCGGGCAGCCCTGGCAAATAAAAGGACACCAGCCCCTTAAAAAACCGAAAATCATCCCCAATAAGCTCAGCAACGCGCATTACTCGCTCAACAAATGGGCTGTTCGCTAGAATCCGCTTCCCCATTTGCGCTATAATCCCGCGCTTTGCATTTTCCACTCACGTTTGACAGGGTCAATGAATGTCTGATGACGCACAACAGCAACAGTCTCGAATTAAAGAGCTGATCGCCCGCGGTAAAGAACAGGGCTACCTCACCTACGCGGAAGTTAATGACCACTTGCCGGAGGATATTTCTGATCCGGACCAGGTTGAAGACATCATCCAGATGATTAACGACATGGGGATTCGCGTATACGAAACCGCACCCGATGCCGATACCTTACTCATGACCGACGGCGATGCCGCGGCCGATGAAATTGCCGCAGCCGAAGCCGCTGCTGCGCTCGCCGCGGTAGAAACCGAAGCCGGTCGCACTACCGACCCTGTGCGTATGTATATGCGCGAAATGGGCACGGTTGAACTCCTAACCCGCGAAGGCGAAATTGTTATCGCCAAGCGCATCGAAGAAGGCGTACGCGAGCTGATGCACGCCATCGCCTACTGGCCCGGCGCCGTGCAGCAAGTCCTCAACGAATACGAGCTAGTGGGCAAAGAAGAGCGCCGCCTGGCCGATGTTGTTATCGGCTGGCTCGACCCCGTTGAAGAAATCCCTGCCACCTTGGTAGATGAAGATGCAGAAATTGAAGTTGCACCTGTTGCCGGAGCAAAACCTGCCGGCGACGATGACGAAGAAGAAGCCGCCAGCGAAGATGAAGAAGAAGCCGTTTCAGGGGTAGACCCGGAAGAGGCACGCATACGATTTGAAGCCCTGCAAAAACAACACGACAAAGCTGTCAAAGCACTGACCAAACACGGTTACGGCAGCAAGCAAGCTGAAAAAGAATTGTCTGAACTGGGCGACCTGTTCAAATTCTTTAAATTGCCTGCGCGTCAATTTGAGCCTATTTACAGCAAAGCCCGCGACACCCTTGATAATGTTCGCAAAGCCGAACGTACCATCATGGATTTGTGTACACGCAAAGCCCAAATGCAGCGCAAAACTTTTATCAAAGAATTCCCGGGCAATGAAATCAATGAAGAGTGGCTGCCCGATTTAATCAAAGCCAAAACCGAAAATGCGGACAAGCTGCAAGCCGTATTGCCAGACGTTGTGGCCAGCCAACAAGCACTGGCACATATCGAAACTGAAACAGGTTTGAGCCTTGCGAGCATTAAAGACATCAACCGTCGTATGTCGATTGGTGAAGCCCGTGCACGTCGCGCCAAGAAAGAAATGGTTGAAGCTAACCTGCGTCTCGTTATTTCTATCGCAAAAAAATACACCAACCGCGGTCTGCAATTCCTCGATTTGATCCAGGAAGGCAATATAGGCCTGATGAAAGCGGTGGATAAATTCGAATACCGTCGCGGCTACAAGTTCTCAACCTACGCCACCTGGTGGATTCGCCAGGCGATCACCCGCTCCATCGCCGACCAGGCGCGCACCATCCGTATCCCGGTACATATGATTGAGACCATCAACAAACTCAACCGTGTATCGCGCCAGATGCTGCAGGAAATGGGTCGCGAGCCAACGCCGGAAGAACTTGGCGAACGCATGGATATGCCCGAAGACAAGGTGCGCAAGGTACTGAAAATCGCCAAAGAGCCTATCTCCATGGAAACCCCCATCGGTGACGATGAAGATTCGCATTTGGGTGACTTCATCGAAGACACCACCATAGTGTCACCGGTTGAATCAGCCACCATGGAAGGCCTTATGGAAGCCACCCGCGAAGTCCTCGCCGGCCTCACTGCTCGCGAAGCCAAAGTCTTGCGTATGCGCTTCGGTATCGACATGAACACCGACCACACCCTGGAAGAAGTGGGCAAACAGTTCGACGTAACCCGCGAACGTATCCGCCAGATCGAAGCCAAAGCGCTGCGCAAACTGCGTCACCCATCGCGCTCTGATCATTTGCGCAGCTTCCTGGATGACTAATTAATTGGTCATCAAACGAACAAAACAAACCCGCCTTGCGCGGGTTTTGTTTTTTAGCGCAATCAATAAGTTACAAACTTTTTACCGCAGCACCCAAAGACTATAGCCACATCCAAAACAAGCCCCTATAATGCGCGACTCGCAAGCAAGCTTGCACACACTTTTTAGGGCCTATAGCTCAGTTGGTTAGAGCATCCGACTCATAATCGGCAGGTCACTGGTTCAAGTCCAGTTGGGCCCACCACTTAAATAAAAACGCCCTGTAGTGTTTTTGCCAGGATAATTTGGCAGTAACTGCCACTCTTTGCTAGCAATTGCTAGATAAAATGGCAGTTAATTTAATCGTGATAATGTTATTCAAATCACACTTCAGCCATCTAAGTATGGCATGGACATCAATTTAATCACACCTGACCGTAATTATTTTTTACACACCCCCAAATTAAATAAGAGCCACTTAGATATACCAATCGTCATTTTTATCAAGCCAGAAAACGATGTAAGTATTTAATTTAAAAATAACGATTTTTTGCAACTCATGTTTGTTTTTCCATGCTCACTAATTTTGGATTATTTTGCGCAGCAAAACCACAAAGCCGCGACATACAAACTTCCTAGCGCACTCAGTGCGCGATGCTGAAGCACCTTGTGTGCACTACTATTTCATTTTTCTCCACGGTTGAACTGTTGCTGTAACCATGTTGAATATATATGTACAAATTTGGTTGTCCATTTCTCTTGCTGTGTATTTCATTGTGTCATTGAACTGAATAAGTTCGTTTCTTGTGATATACCGAGCAGAACGTCCATTATGTGCAATGTCTCCTCTCACCGACACAAAGTCGGTAATATACTGACCACCAATACTCCAAAAGCTCGATAAGTTTTGAAGACCTATATATTTCTCATAAATTGGCTCTAATATTGTTGTCTTGGGTGTATTTATAGTGCGTGCTTCATTTTCACAATATGTGATGTATAGGCTACGCCAACCAGTGCCACCAAACTCTAGCATTTTTATTTTCTTTGATTCTCGATGCTAAGTTTTTTTGAACCGATTTTGGAAGATCTAAAGGCCTAGCAGTTTCACTTGCTATATATTTTACGCTCTCAATCAAAACATCTTCAGCATATAATTCCCAAGCTGCGCATAGCATTACCACCCCGCTTCGGGTTATGTGGCCAAGGCCTCTTTTTCCATTTGTAGATGGGCTTAGATTTTTGTGAGCATCAATTAGACGATCAACATCGGCTGTATTATGTAAAAATTTTCTGTATGCCGACGATGGCATATACCTTTCCTTTTTGAGATGCTAACTAATTCTTTAAATGTACAACTGTGTTTTTTATCAATCCATTCTGCATTTTTTCGTGATCAGCACTGCCGACCGCAGATTCTGTACTCTTGGTTAGTTAAAGCTTTAAAAAGTAGCCAGAAAATTATACGGAACAATATGAAGTCCGCCCCCCTAAATTCCGATCCGACCGATAAGCCTCACTTCTCTCCGCTGTAATACGGGGACCAATTTTTGGACCCACTCTGCAAATGCAGTAGAGATATACTGAAATCATATTGCTCTGAAATAATGATTTCCTCTATACACGACTCATACTCCAACCACGTTTTTTCTGGATGATTTACAATTAAGGATTGATCAAAAATTAATATTTTACCCGATGCGGGCGAACCATTAGGCACTTCGATTGGTGAGCTATTTGCTGTTCTGAAAAAGGCGCCAGTCTTCATCGCCGACTTACTTGATCTCGCCCAAAGAATAAAACCACCTCGAGACACCACCAAAATTACGCGTCGCTCCGTATACTCAATCCAACGAAGAATTGTAGCCATCAGCGATACGCCATATCGCTCAGCGCATGCGCTTAAAATCGACAGATCTGCTTTTGATTTATCATCAATTTGATTTCGAAAATCATCCAAAGGCATGAGAAGGTTAGCCGCGAATACATTCGCTTGATGCTCGATTTGTGCATATTCGGATTCCCAGCGCAACAAATCTTGTTCGCCACACTGAATACCACCAGGAAATTGGGTTCGGTGAAGAAGGTAGTGACCAAATTCATGAGCTAAAGTGAAGCGTATACGCCCCTTGGATTGCATTTTATTGTTATAAATAATTCCCCAACCCTTTTTCTCCTTAGGTGCCTTGGCAAGACATCCATCGAAACCAGGCAGCTCTGCGCCCTTGACTAAAGAAACAGGATCTTCTGGATACAGGGTCTGGGAAATATCTTTTGCTAGGGGTTCAACTTCAACAGGAAAACGATCAATGCCTGAAAAAGTGTTGAGAATATGTGTTAATCGAAAAGCCCACTTTTGGGGTGTCATTCCATCATTCGGTGTCGTCATCCCATAAATCCACTATTGAACGTATTTTTTCCTTTGTTTTTCCATCTAACCGTTGGTATTTACGATAAAACCGGGCGTCATTCGCTTCTTCTACTGATACGTTACCTTCACTATCCATAAGATATTCGATAGTAACGTTAAGCTTCTCCGCAATTTTAGACAATTTTTCTGCAGAAGGCCTGGGAGGAGCTTTGTTTTCAAGCTCCCAAATGTAGCTCTTACTGGAGTCGGCGAGCTCTGCAAGCTTTTCTAACGTATACCCATGACTTTCCCTAAGCTGCTTGATCTTTGTTCCCAACGTAGTTGGCATAAAACCCTCTTAATACTTCTGGAAGTTCGGATTACTGGAAAATTATAACCTTGACTACCGGAAATATACATGGTTTCATAAGTTCGGAATACCGAACAAAATATACTTTACATCTGATATTTTAGACCATATATTGTGCATTGAGGTTTTTATTTAAACTAAATATGGTGTTTTTCTTCAATTTCAAGGGGCATAGCTATGGCAACTAATCCTCCAAAGGGTGATGGACATCGAAATGGCGCAGTACGTGGACGGTCGCAAACTCAAACTCCGTCAGGGCATTACGTTAAACGCGACACGGCAACGGGCCAATTTATGGATGTAAAGACAACAGATAAAACGCCTTTTAAAGGCGTTAGGAAAGAGTAAGAAATTTAATTACCGGCGCGAAGGCGCCTTGGATGTTTGATAGGCGGAACTCTATGACGAATAGGCAAGAAATATTCATATCGGTAGACATTGAAGCATCTGGGCCCATTCCTGGAGAGTTCAGCCTACTAACAATTGGGGCTTGTGAAGTATACAACCCAGAAAATTCGTTTTCGGGCGCACTAAAACCCATTACGTCAAAGTTCGATCCAGAAGCTATGGCAGTTATTGGCCTCACGCATGATTCTTTTCAGATCACAGGAGAACACCCGATCAAGGTGTTGGAAGAGTTCCGCGACTGGGTATCTCGGTGTTGCGGGGCAGACTCAAATCCAGTTTTCGTCGGATTCAATGCTGCATTTGATTGGTCTTTCATCAATTACTATTTTCATAGATTTTTAAATGCGAACCCATTTGGTTTTTCAGCCCTTGATATCAAATCAATGTACCTCGGCGCTTTTAACACCTCATGGCAACAAACTAAATCAAGCCAAATTACTACTCAACTAAACCCAGTACTCAAGCCAAACCATGAAGCATTAAGAGATGCGCAATTTCAAGCTGAGATATTCAGGTTAATTAGAGAAAAAACAAACAACAGTTTACCAAGTAAAGCCAGCAATATTAATGATACGGCGAGGAAATGAAATGAATTTGCTTAATCAAGATGCAAGTAAGGTCAACAGCTGGGAATTAATGTTGCTGCAGGCAGCAAAGAAAATATCTCTTACACAGCCACAGTATGAATTAATCGAGAAGCGATATGAAAATTTACAGCAAATTTTAAACAACACAAGCGACCCTTTGTTAAAAGAAGCCCATATTTTTGTCCAAGGCTCTATTGGACTTAAAACAACAATCAAACCGGCATCGAATGACGATGGGGAGATGTCAACGATAGACGCTGACGCAATCGTGCTGCTTCCTCACGCACAAAATGCAAGCGCAGCTCAAATACTAAAAGCCATAGAAGACTGCTTCAAAGCAGGGAGTCGAGTAGAACATCCCATCGTACAACTTCGTCGTGGTGTCCGTATCGTTTATGCAGATCAAAATCCAGGGTTTCACATAGATATAACGCCTGCGCGATGTGTACTTGGTCACAGCGACGAAGATGGATTTGGCTTCCTTCAAGTACCAGATCGAGAGTTGGGATGGAAAAATAGCAGCCCGCGATCTTATTCTGGATGGCTTGATGCTGTTTCGGAAATGAAGATTAGCATTGCCTTGGACAGTGCAATATTAACGAAAAGCTTCGAAACATTTGCGGAAGCAACTCAAGATCCTATGCCGGACTATGATGAATATATGGATAGCAATCCATTACGTGCAACAATCAAGTTACTAAAACGGCATCGTGACGAATGGGCAATTAGGAACAACTTGGAGAAATACAGACCGATTTCAGCGATTGTCACTACGCTTGCAACTAAAGCTTATGAGGAAATCGCGAAGGAATCTCATCCATTAAGGCCATTAGAGGCTATGCTCGAAATAGTGAAACGAATGCCGAAATTCATAAAAAAGATCGGCGCTCACTATTTGGTTATCAATCCTTGTGATGAGGGTGAGAACTTTGCAGAAAAATGGAATCGAGAAAATGGGGCTGCGTTCGTCAATGCCTTTTCCCGATGGCACCTCTCGGCTAGTAACGATCTACAGCTTGGATTTGAAGAATTCTCGTCGAATGCTTTTTTTGAAAATGCAATGCGCGAGAAATTTGGATTAAGCAAAGCGTTCATCACTGATGCCACCAAATCACTTCCAGCAAATTGGAAATGGCCGGGTAGAAAAGATGTTACATCCAATTCTATTTCTCTGGGAATTTTTACCGGCGCAGCAAGCAATGCAAATGCTTCACAGGCCGAAACCAAAGTCGTTGGGCGACTTGGTTAATGGCAGAGATGACTAAAGATATTGAACTTGGTATTACCGCGCTCAAAGAATATATGGGTGAGGACGGTTTTAGTTTGTTGACTGAGGACAAATTGCGGCGAGATGAGGTCGTCAGCTTCAAAATTAACTTGCCAGTAGATTACTTGGGGGTTAGCCGAACTCTACGATTAGCATTTAATAGGCAATTTCCAAGGCTTGGACTAAGTCTTGAGGTTAGTCCATCGCCCTGGCTTCAATGGCCTCACGCGACAGATCAGTCTCTATGCTTATACGGAGTGGGACAGAAACCGGTAGCAGGCTCTCCTGAGACGCTTGTTAAAGATACAATGCATCGTTTGAATGCGCTCATTGAATTGGTTTTGCCTGAAACTGACCCAGCGATGCGAGAGAAGCATTTTACGGATGAGATTACCTCTTACTGGGACCAACAATTACATTTAACCAATCAACAACTTGTCTTGCTGAGTTTACCTCGTGAGGCATGTGAGCTGTTCGTCTTGTCGGATTTACGCCAACGCCCTGGAAATGTAGACAATTATGTGTGGCTGGCGAGGAGCGCAAAGGAATTACAAAACCATGCTATCCGAATAACAGGAATTAGCCAGCGTATTCCTGCACCTGCTGCTGCGGCATTCTTTGTATGTTTAGAAAGTCTGCCGGACATAAAAATCCCTGAACCTAAGGACATCTTAAACTGGATTTCAGAACATGTGAGTGAACACGATTTGACTCGATTAGTCAAATGGGAAAAAAGTAGTTCTAACTTTCCCATTCGTTGGTTGTTGTTGTCATTACCAAATACTGCACCCGTATTGGTAAGGGCCTTCGTCATACGTGGACGGGGATTGAAACAGCATGGGAACCGTCCATATGGAAAGCGCGCGGCACGCCGCAGAGTGTTGAGTGAAAATATAGTCCCTCCTAACAAAATTCAATTTGCTCCTCTTCATGTATTAGACCATTCAACTATTTATTCTCGTGATCCTTCACTGTCTACTTCGAACTTACCTAGAAAAAAAGCTCTTCTGATTGGCGCTGGAACATTAGGCAGCAGTGTCGCCATGCAGTTAGCCCGCTCGGGTGTCGGCCATCTCACAATAATTGACCCTGACATTCTGGAAGATGCAAATATTGGTAGACATGTGTTAGGCGCAGATGAGCTTGGACGTTTCAAAGTTAATGCACTCGCTGAACGAATAAATCGTGATCTTCCATTAACGCAGGTATTACCTCTCCCAACATTTTTACAGTTTGCGATATTTGAGAAAAAAATTGTTTTTGAAAATTTTGATGTCATTGTAGTGACTACAGCGGATTGGCTGACTGAAAATTTACTTTGGGAATTTAAATCGAATAATCAGACATGTGGGCTGGTGCAAGGATGGGCCGAGCCGCATGCTATGGTAGGTCATGTGATCGCTGCACCTTCAGGCATGGTATGTGATGCTCGGTCTTTATTTGAAGAAAATGGAAATTTTCATCACCGCTTTTCTAATTGGCAGAATCAGGGAATCGTCCAGCTCCCAGCATGTGGTGCTGGTTTCATTCCCGGAAGTTCGTTATCAATCAATAACATTGCTAATATGATTTCCAGGCAAGTGATTGAGGTTTTAACTGTGCCCATGGAAAAATCCCGATGGTGTAGTCATGTAAATTCAATCAATGTTGAACCATTTGGGGGTAGCTACTGCGGACCAGCACTTCCACACGGTATAGATTCAATGACTTTAACGAACGAATGGCCTTTGGAATGATTTTGAAATCTGAATGGAAGTGGCGATGGGACTTTTTTGACGTAACAATAATTGTGTCCGATTTAGTAGCTGATACATTTAAGCGCCACGTCCAATTTTCTAATGATTTTGAACGGGGTGGACAACTTTTTGTGGACTTAACAATGGCAGATGGATTGTGGCTATCTGAAGCATCTTTACCACATCCTGATGATGCAGCAGGAGTTGACTGGCTTCATTTGAATCAAGAACGGTGCACAGCAGAAATCATTAATGCAAATCAACGAGGGCTTCGTTTGGTTGGATATTGGCATACGCATCCAGAAAATATCCCCACCATTTCCCCACAAGATGTAATGAGCTTTAGAAAATTTTCGGCTTTAAATTCTACATTATTGCAAAATCCATTAGTTGTGGTAGTGGGGCGTCACGCCGTTGATGCCTGGATTGTCACTAAAGCTCACATTGAAAAGGCAAAATTATCATCTGAGGCTAGGAAAGAAAATTGAATAATTTTGATTATGCACAAAAACGCTTCATCGATTGGCTCTTCAGGAAGAGATCTGTTGGGTTATCTTTTGCCAAACTCGGTAGCTCGCTAATGATACTCAGTGTTATTGGCGGGGTAGTTGCTCAACTGACATATCAGAACGAAGGAACGGTGTTTACTTTTGATTTCGACTCAACGAATACATCAGCTGCTTTCATATCCACAATTATGTTTTTTTTAGGGACGCTCATTGTTACATATGGAGTTTTCAGAGCTCGGCAAGAATATCAAGAGGAATTGCGCAGGTGGGAAAAACGGCTTGTATTGGTGATAGAGCAAAGAGGTTTGCGGGATACTACAGATACTCCGTTAGTTGATTTTATCCCAGATTCTTTAGAGGGGCGTCGAGACCAATTAATTATTGATATAAGAGAAAACATCAAAGATGGGTACATCACCTCTCCAGAAGCTGCTCTTGAAAAAGTACGGCACATCAAAAGGGATATTCAAAGTCGAATTGGTCGTTTAGATATACAGGATGTCAGTATTTGTTATGGAGGATTATTTCCTGTGCCGCTCTCATTTTTAACAGGATTTATTCTAGATGATAACAGTAAAATTTCTGTATTTGATTGGCATAGATCCTCAGAACACTGGTGTGAATTGAACAAAGAAGACGATGGTGATCGATTTATAATTGAAGACAATGGTTTAGCACCTAGTGATGAAGTAGTCGTTGCTGTATCTGTTTCTTACCTAGCAGACTTAGAAAACATAAATGACAGCTTTCCTGGTTTGCCGTTGTTTCATCTCCGTTTGGCAGAAATCGATTTCAACAATCATTGGTCTAAGCTCAAGCAAGATGCATGGGCTCTTCAATTTTGTGAATTGATAAAGGCTTTAATGGCAAAGGGAGTAAAAAAAATTCACTTAGTTATTGCTGCTCAAAACAGCGTCGCATTCAAATTGGGTCGATCTTACGACTTTCGGCTTCTTCCCGAGGCTATTGTTTACCAGTATGAACGTTCTCGACGCCCAGCTTATCCATGGGGTGTAAAACTATCAACTCACGGAGTAGAAAATTCGACGATAGCCGAAAACGCATTTAGCGCGACCAACAAGGGATTGAATCATGCGTAATAAGCGCAAAGGAAAAAATCATAATAATGCTAAAAAAGAACGTAAAGGAATATGGAACCGGCTCAACGATAAGCTCCTTTGGCTATCTTCAATCGGTTTGCTCAGTTTTTTTACATCCTGGATATATGTATACCTCATGAATGACGTTGATCTTCGTTACTCGAAAAGAGTTGGCTCTGGTTACGAATTTAGTATTGAAAATAAAAGCTCAACTGACCGGGAGATAGAAAAGCTACGCGTGGAATTAGACCTGACGCAGGGAATCGTCGGTAAATTTAATCGCGATGTTTACGCGAGTATAAAAAATGGAAAGGTGGAGCTTCCCGGTGGAAATGGTTCATACGTTCCAGCGACAGAATTTGAAGAACTTGATGGTGTCGTAATTTCCGCTGATTCAAGCATCAATTTTCGAATTCCTCCTTTAATTGCTCAAAATTTTATCTCACCAGACTACCTTATAGCTGATGTAGTTTATAAAACGAAACCAACGAATAATACGTTGGCTATATTCGAAAAAGTGATGGGCTTAGCTGGGTTATGGAAAAGCGAATACAAATTACGTTATTTAGTTGCAAATAACTATTGGACACCTGTAAGCGCAAAGAAACACATTGATGTTCTCAAACAGGCATGTCGGGAGAATCAAAATTTATCATCGCAATCATTTTGCTTATAGAGATTGATTAATATGGATAGATTTTTCAAGTGGCTACATGAAGGTGGACATATCCCAAAATGGTTTTCTTGGATAGAAGCACTGACATTAACAAGCGCCTTGATTGTGGTAGGAAATAAAACTCAGATATGGGGAGTAACATTACTAGGCATTGCTTCGTTAGTTCTAGTATGGGTATCCTCAAGCTATACGTTGGCTGATCTATTTGGTGAGATCCTACCAAAAGTTATGAGCAAAAAGTTCGGTCTACCGATAGCGTACTTATTAGGCCTATGCATCCCAATTACGTTAATGTATGTAATTTCGTTAGCTGTGTCAGCTTTAATTTATGGATCATAATGTGTTGATCGCTTAAAAAAAGCTAATATAGCCACCTAAAAAATAATACACCGCGTTGATGCACAGCTACTAGGGACCATATATAGCAGCATACGCACATTGGACTGCTCTCCGAAGTATGAACTTAGATAGCCCAGTTTCCTCCCTAATCGTTTTATAAGCCTGCTTTCTGGACTTAGTGACAGACGAATACTTCTCATCCAAGAAAAACCGTAGTGCAGCACTTTGGGCGTAGTAAACCCTCTTTAGCTTTTGCTGCTGTTCATAAGCTTGATGCTTGGCGACCAGCTCAGCCACCAATGTGGGATGACGGTATTCCAGATAGCCAATAGAAACCTCTGCTGCCGCAGCAACCAGAGGAACAGAGGGCGGCGTTTGCCGCCCTCTGAGGTACCGTCGAATTTTAGATAAGATAGCAACGTGATCCTTTTTGGTTTTTTTATTAACCTCTAACAAACCATCAGGTAATCTTCTTATGCGTTTCAACTCAAGCATCTGCGTTGAAAATTCTGCCTCCCCACTGAGCAACATATGGATAGGAATTCCTACTCGTTGAGCAATTCTCCTGACCGATAGAAAACTGAGGCGATGCTCTCCATCTATCGCCAACAATAATTCATCGCGTGATAAGAGGTTATAAAAATCATCTTCTCGGCCTCTGCTCCAATAAAAATTAAATATTTTATCCAGTGATTTTTGAAGCCCGTCCATGGACAGTGGTTGGTAGTTATTGCTGGCCATGTCCCTGAAAAACTGAATCACATCAAACCCAATATCTATCCACGATTTGCTGAGCGCTGAATGCAATAATTTTTTGTGTCGTTTAACCAAAGACTCTCCACATTCCTGGCAATATTCAAGTGGATATTTACGAATATAAGTCTTTTGTGAACAACCACAACTCAGGCATTCGTTCGCCAGTGGCGTTCGATGAATAGGGCAAGCTTTCACAGCTGACATATGCCAAATCAACTTGAAGTAAGGCTGATGACCTAACGCGATCATCTCTCTAAAGCACTCAGGGCACCAACGGAAGCCCTGAACAATTTCACCTGATGATCGACCGATTGGTCCGTTTAAAAATTGTAATGTGCTCGCGGCTAAAGATTGGCCAGTTGCCCGCTCGAACAATGAGACCAACATATTCGTTGTACCATAAGGGTGAACCAATTCATGGGGGGTTAAGTATTTGGGTTCATGAAACTCCAGATCATTAGAGCCTAAAACCTTTTCACTTCTGTACAGATACCTAAGCAGCACTCCCACATAGACACCGTGATCATAAGCAACACGATGCAAATAGGATGGAAATGATTCGATCTCTGGAGTACCGTTTCCCAACAAACAAACCGGTAGCAGAATTGTAGGCTGTGAGGGTTTATTCAATTCTATTTCCCTCCGATTCCCTTCTGGGATTACGTTGAAAGGGTTTTTTCTTTTGTTTGATGTCATTGACCGAAGCCTTGGGCTTTTTAATTTCCCAGACAGGTCTGTCCTCGTTGAGAATTTGCTCACCATGCTCTATTTCTATCGCTATTTCACGCAGATCGGAATCAGGCAACTTCGTGGAAAGCAACAATTTTTCGCTGATATTGTTATCGTGAATTTGTGCGTAGGCATGGGCGCGCATTAACCATGCTCGAAGCAAACCAATGCAACCTAAACTCCCACCATAAAGTAGCTTGACGTGTTTTCTTAATTCGGACTTAATTCCCTGTATATGAAGCTTGGCTTCGTATGCATCAAGAATACCAATAAACTCTTTAACATCGGCTTCAGTTGAATAATATCTGGGTAAATGCACTTGATGCTTTCGACCTAGCATATGAGGTGAATTTTGAAGGATATTTAAAATAGGATAAGCGCCCACAATCACCAGAACGACTTGCGTAGACTTTGCAAAACATTTCCATGAGTCCAGTACAGCATGAGCACCCATAGCGCCTTTAGTGGCGTAATTCGCATGCTGCGCTTCATCAATGAACAAATAGAGAACGCCCCTGATAATAAAGGCTCTCTCTAGCGCAATCCTCAAGGAAGACTCAGTTGAGCGATCCATTTTTAATAACTTGTATTCGCTCATCTGCTCTGGCTCGGCATTATCAAGCGAGTAAAATGGATGTTTCACTGCTGCAAGCATTCTTAGGGTAAAAGACTTGGTAGAAAAGCTGCCATTTGGCCCGGCATTTACTGCATCTACAATTACATAAGGCATCTTTCCTCCTGAAAATGTCGATTCATCAGGAAATAACAGGTCACAAACGTGATCAATTAGCCTGGTTTTTCCACATCGGGAAGGGCCAGCAACAACAACTACTTCTCCAGGAGAGGCTGCTGTTAAAAGCGCAAATAGGGACGCAACAGCTTCCTGCCAATTACGGTGGGCGATTCTAAAATCAAAAATATTACTAGACATCAAACCTCCTACCAATTATCAACAGAAAGTGGACGAACCGGGGCATTCATCACCGCGTTAAAAACATCCTGTGAGACAGAAGGTTGGTTTTCTACCGATTCGGGTATTTCCATCATCTGAGATTGACGACTCACTCCCTCAGACACAAAATCCATAGATCTTATTTTTCGAACAAGATCTTCATCAGCAGATCTTGCTATCAGCGATTTACTATTTTTTGACTCGACCACTTTCAACATTTCCACTCGCTGAGAAATTGGGTCTAAAGCAGAAAAACGATTGGCATGAGAGCTTAAACAGACCTCCCATGTGTTATCGATGCGGGCATAGATTAAATGGGGATTTTCAGGATCAGGTCGTACCTCTGTAGACTGCTTTTTCCCACGCAACAAACTTAGCTTTGGCGACCAATAGAATAATGAACCGACATGAATGCCTCGCTGAAAATCAATTGTGTAATCTGTGGTCTCAACGGCAGTCGCCAACAAAAACTCATCATTAAATTCAACAGGTATTGCGACAAATGGAAACTCATTACCCACCAAATTAAAACGATCAAATCCCGATTGCTCAGAAATTCCTCTCGGTTTGTGACTGCGCCAATTACAAAACGCTTCGAACTCCCGATAAAAATCAAAGGGAGTTAATACTGCCAATTTTTTTGGATGAACTTTTCCATCCACAGAACGCGCCTCTTTATAATCAGCAAGGTTGCCTCGGCGTTGAGATAGCCATTGTTTTTTAAACTCACCAAACAAGCCTTCAATCTCGGAACCGTATTTGGGGTTCGCCGATGGCCTCAAGGAGTAAATGCAATCCAAGTGAGCCATTAACGACGCAAAATATACTGACTTAAAATCACTTCCTCTGTCGACGATAATCTCTGCGGGCAATTTGCCGTGACGGCGCACACAATCTCTTATTACCTTGCAATCGGATTTACGCGAGGGAGCTTGAAAATTTACTGCGAAGCCAAGGACCTCGCCGGAAAAGAGATCAATCATGGCAGTAAGCCATGGACGCATAACCCAGATTGTACCGTCGTCTGAAAAGTAAATGAGATAAACGTCTGCCAAATAATGGTCTATTGCGGCCATACGCCAAGGCAAGTCAGGCTTTAAGTGGCGCTCAGCCGGATCAGATGGTGTAGTGTCCTTATTTGCTGCCCGCTGCCCCCCACGTCCTTTCGCTAAAATACCAGCTGGTAGTTGCTTTACGTAACTTCGGTAGGTTTCCCAAGATACAGGTGGCAAATCAGGATGATGCTCTGTGGCATCCACGCGATAGGTGATATAACAACGATAGGTAGATTTCCCTTGAGACTTTAAATGATTCTCTACAACGTGGGATTCCAAAAAACTCACTACCCGCCTATCAATGCGCCTCCGCCTGTTTCCTGACAGATACCGCCGCGATATTAAAGATTGAAACGGGCTAAGACCATTTTTCTGACCTTGCTTTATTAAACTCTTCCAGCGGAAGACGGATCGGCTTTTTAAACCACTATTTATTTTTTCAATTTTCCCTAATACATCTTGTGCGTACTTCTCGTTTGGCATGACTGAAAAATCAACTGACGTAACGCCTATAGGATCTGTCAGCTTTTTGTGCTCAAAAAGAGCTTTCGATTCAGACAATAATCTTGCATCACGAACTACCAAGCAATTTTTTGGTTCAGTCAATAAGTCGCTTTTTATATCAAAATGCAAAACACGATTATCAATCAAATAAATTAAGTCAGTATAAGAAGTTAGGTTTAGCTTCTCCTTTAAATCATATAGTGTCCAAGCAAATGACTTATTAAATAATTGTTCCAGTTCGGATAGATCTACAGATGAACTATGTCGGCGACTTCTCATCATCAAATCAAGGTTATTCGCCAAAAATCGAAGTTCATTTGAAAATACAAAAACCTTAAATTGAATTCCAACCTCATTGAATGCATCTATAGCTGGAGCGTAATCAACTGAGCGCTCGTCACGCCTAATCCAATCTTGAGGATAACGCTTAGCAAGAACATCAATGGCATGCTCTGACTTCACCTCAACAATTATCGGACCATCAATGGTGAGTATTAAAAAATCAGGGGTGTACCACCGTTTGATTTTTCGCCCGTTAATATCGGTTCTTAGTATTTGCATTGGCGGCGGCTGATCCCATATTTCCAGGACGCGCTCGTCATATTCCGACATTAGTAAGAACGCTCGTTCGGGGCCGCGACTCTCTGATGACAAAGTGAATCCCATCTTTTTAGACGGAACAAACGAAACCACATTAGAGATAGCTTTAACCCCTACCATTCGAGACGCTTCTGAAGAGCGAGCCGCCTGGATGCATTCCACCGCGCGTAACGATAAATTATGCGCGGCAACATATTCGTTAAATTGTTGATTTGTAAGCATAGTAACCCCTAGCTCTGGAGGCAGCTGCGCGCGTAAACGACGAGCAGGTACCTCGAACCTAAATTCGTGATTGAAAGCGCTTGACAGGGATTTCAGGGAGGGGAATACTTTGTTTACCAGACGAAGGTATTTCCTTCCCTAAAAGCCAGCAGCAAGCAATTGTTGTTGGCTTTTTTGTTTTAACTCATGATTTTTCCTCCGCAGTGCGCTTTTTCGCCCAGTTGTAAAATGCACGCCATTGCATTTACTTCCTCCATGCTCAAGGAACCGATTCGACGACTTAATGTAGAGATGAGGGCGTATTCTGCCAGGCTAGTATTATTAGGCAGTCTTATGACTCGTCCGGATTGTTTAACAGCAAAGTCCAACTCTTTGGATTCGATGTCACTCAGGGACATGACCGTTTTTATTCTTTGCAAAATATCGGCAGAGGGTGGGCCTTTTTTGCCACGTTCAATAGCTGAAATATAAGAGGGATCAATACCCAGAAGATTGGCAAGCTCTGTTTGCTGCATATCCCGAGCACGTCTGACTGTTTCTAAATAATGTCCAAAAGGAGTCATAAATTAGCCCACTACAGTTTTCCTGAGACTAAAAAATGATAATGGATTTGTAAATAGAAATTATGAGTTTTTATTAATTATTCAATGACTTATACAGTTTTGTATTCATACTTTTACTTGTTTTTTAATGAAAAGGTGAAACCCCATAAGAAAAATAGACAATATGTGAAAGTACGACTTAAAAGCGCTAAAAACATGAAACCTGACTAAATAACGACCAGCACCATGCACATATGCTGGGCCTGTTTATCAGCAATCTAGCAACTGAAAAAACAAAAAATTCCTCAGTGTAGATTCTATAAACACCATCGACTTTCACTGTGCGGGGGGTTAGGATTAGATATGAAGCGAACACTACCTACGGAGATAACCTTTATGATTTCCAATATAGGGCCAGAACTGGAAGAGTTATTTGCTCGTATTTCATCGCCTCAGTCACGGAAAGCAGCATTAAGCTTGTTTACAGCTACATCCCAAGAACTTGCAAGTACATACCAAGCTGAAGACAGCAATACATCTGTGCAACCAACACTTTTGGATACTCAGCACTCATCCCATACTGATTAACCCCATTAATCTGATAGGGTCTATCATAGTAAACCAGTGATAAATCCCACAAACAGACACTCATCAGAATTAACTGATACTGCATCACTGCATCATAAATCTTTCGCTTCAAACTTGATAAATTCTTATAAATCATCAAGTTAGAGCTGCAACATTATGCTAGCAATTCACTGCCAAATTATTCTAGCAAGAACAGTAGGGGAAAACCTACAGGGCGTTTTTATTTAACGCCTAAGCGCATCTGATCTTTGTTCTTTGAAGTGTCCGGTTCACAAATGCACCGCACTTGAAACGAGGGGCAAAGTCCCGAAGCCCGAAGGGGCAAAACAGCCCTTGGGCTGTTTTGATTAACTCTGGATGGGCCTCTCTTATTTTCTCTCAAGATCTTTAAACCTTTAGATTCTCACCAAAATTCCCTACCGCCACGGCGAATGCTATATTGCAACGCGAATTTCAATTGCCCCAAATTCAAATAGCACGGCCAAACAGCACTTGAAGATGTATCAATTACCGAGGAAACATCGGTAGTTGCATAAGGGTATTACAACTACTAAGAATTATTTAGCCGTTCCATAAAATAACTGAACCAATTAAAACCAGCCTGCCAATAGATTCCGGATGGTTCAAGAGGGGTATTTGAGACGTTTTAACAAAAAGCGATCTAGGTTAAAACTCGGTACGTGCAAAATATACACATACGCCTACCGATATTAAGAGTTGTTCATAAGCTTGATAAAGGTAACGAAGTGGTAGGTTCCAAATTGGAACTTACCAAATCCACTAAATTACTAGCGAAAGCCTATATTTTCATCCACACGATGCAATGACGGTGAAAACTATTGAACCAGGAATAACAGAATGACAAGTGCACAACAACGCGCCGCCCTGCAACGCCAAATCTGGGCGATTGCCAACGATGTACGCGGCGCAGTCGATGGTTGGGATTTTAAGCAATACGTACTCGGTACGCTGTTTTACCGCTTTATCAGCGAAAACTTTGCCAGCTACATTGAAGGTGGCGATGAAAGTATTAACTACGCAGAACTCGGCGACGATGTCATCACGTCAGACATCAAAGACGATGCTATTAAAACCAAGGGCTATTTCATTTACCCCAGTCAATTGTTTATTAACATCGCTACAAACGCGAACAACAACGAAAGTTTAAATACCGATTTAGCCAGGATTTTTTCCTCGATAGAAAGCTCAGCCAACGGTTATCCATCGGAGCAAGACATTAAAGGTTTATTTGCCGATTTTGATACCACAAGCAATAAATTGGGTAATTCCGTTAAAGATAAAAACATGCGTTTGGCTGCTGTATTAAAAGGTATAGCCGAACTGAATCTTGGTGATTTTGAAGAAAGTAAAATTGATTTATTTGGTGATGCTTACGAATTTTTAATCTCCAATTACGCATCCAATGCTGGTAAATCCGGTGGTGAATTTTTTACTCCGCAGCATGTGTCCAAGTTAATCGCACAATTAGCCATGCATAAGCAAACCACCGTAAATAAGATTTACGATCCCGCGTGTGGTTCCGGCTCTCTGTTATTGCAGGCCAAAAAGCATTTTGACGCTCATATTATTGAAGATGGTTTCTTTGGCCAGGAGATCAACCATACTAACTACAACTTAGCGCGTATGAATATGTTTTTGCACAACATTAATTACGACAAGTTTAATATCCAGTTGGGCAATACTCTTACCGATCCACATTTTGGAGATGACAAACCCTTTGATGCGATTGTCTCCAATCCGCCCTATTCGATTAAATGGAAAGGCGACGAGGACCCAACACTGATTAATGATGACCGCTTTGCGCCAGCGGGCGTGCTTGCACCAAAATCCAAAGCGGACTTTGCGTTTGTGCTACATGCCTTAAGTTATTTATCCAGTAGAGGGCGCGCAGCTATTGTTTGCTTCCCCGGAATTTTTTATCGCGGCGGCGCAGAGCAAAAAATTCGCCAATATTTGGTGGGTAACAATTATGTGGAAACCGTAATTTCACTTGCGCCCAATCTATTTTATGGCACCACCATTGCCGTAAATATCTTGGTTCTTTCTAAAAAACAGAAAGACAATAAGGTTCAGTTTATTGATGCCAGCAGTTTATTTAAAAAAGAAACCAATAACAACATTCTGACCGATACACATATTGAACAAATTATGGCGATTTTTGATAGCAAAGAAAATGTCGATCACCTCACCAAATCTGTACCCGTCGAGCTTATAGCTGCTAATGATTACAACCTGTCAGTGAGCAGTTATGTAGAAGCAAAAGATAATCGCGAACAGGTGAATATTACACAGCTTAATGCCGAACTCAAAATCACTGTTTCCAAAATCGATCAACTTCGCAAAGACATTGATGCGATTGTGGCCGAGATTGAAGGAGAGGAGTTGGACGCATGAGCAATTTCAGCTTTATAGAAAAGTTGTTGGAAGGGATTGAAGTGGAGTGGAAACCGCTGCGGGAAGTTGCTGAGATTAAGCGCGGTACATCAATTACAAAAATGAATGTCGTAAATGGGGATGTGCCAGTTATCGCAGGAGGCCGGACCCCTGCTTATTATCACAATGTTAGTAATCGTGATGGACAAACGATCGTTATTGCTGGCTCAGGAGCCTATGCAGGCTTCGTAAGTTGGTGGGAACAACCTATTTTTGTCTCGGATGCGTTTACTGTAAAGCCTAGCGAAGCTTTGTTGACCAGATATTGCTATCACTTCCTACATAATATGCAGCAGCAGTTGCATGACTTTAAAAGTGGCGGTGGAGTTCCTCATGTTTATCCTCGTGATGTAGCTCCCATCCCAATCCCCATCCCCTGCCCAGAAAATCCCAAAAAATCTCTTGAAATCCAAGCCGAAATTGTTCGCATTTTGGACGCATTTACCGAGCTTACCGCCGAGCTTACCGCCGAGCTTAATGCACGCAAAAAACAATACAACTACTATCGTGATAATTTGTTGAGTTTTGAAGGGATAGATGTGGAGTGGCAGACGCTGGGTGAAATCGGCGAATTTATTCGTGGTAAGCGATTTACCAAAAAAGACTATGTGGATGATGGAGGTATTAAGGTCATTCATTACGGTGAAATTTACACGCACTACGGCACTTCATCTGCAAATGCAATTTCACAGGTTCGATCCGATTTAGCCGAATCACTTCGTTATGCTGAGACTAATGACGTGATTGTGACCAGTGTCGGCGAAACTATCGAAGATGTTGGTAAGGCTGTTGCTTGGCTAGGAAATGAGAAAGTAGCTATTCATGATGACAGCTATGCTATTCGCCATTCTTTGAATCCAAAATATTTATCTTATTGCTTGCAAACAGAAGGCTTTATTGCGGAGAAAGCAAAACATGTAAGCCGAGGGAAAGTTAAGAGGCTGTTAATCGATGGGATGTCAAAGGTTCGCATACCTATTCCTTACCCAAATAATCCAGAGAAGTCGCTTGCTGAACAAGCCCGTATCGTTTCGATCCTAGAAAAATTCGATACCTTAACCAGCTCCATCACCGAAGGCTTACCCCGCGAAATCGAATTACGCCAAAAACAATACGAATACTATCGCGATTTGTTGTTAAGTTTCCCCAAGCAGGAAGAGGTAGCAGCATAAGATGAGCAAGACGCTAACGGAAATAGCCCAGCAGCTGAGCGCACCAAGAACAGTTAATACCAAGAAAACGACAGAAGTTCTGACAATCACTCAAATTCCTAAAGTGCAGCTCATCTATGCTTTTAATGGCACAGGGAAAACTCGCTTATCGCGGGCGTTCAAAGATTTAATCTCTCCCAAGAGCGAAGCTGAGGATGCACGCTTGTCCAACTTGGCGCAAAAGAAAATTCTGTATTACAGTGCATTCACTGAAGACTTGTTCTATTGGGATAATGATTTAAATGGTGATGCTGAGCCGAAGCTAAAAATCCACCCCAACTCCTTTACTAAGTGGGTGCTTGAAGAGCAAGGCCAGGATCAAAGCATCACTGCAACGTTTCAGCATTACACCAATGAAAAACTAACACCACATTTTAGCCCAGACTTTTCAGAAGTTAGTTTTTCGTTTGAGCGGGGCAATGACGATCATGAACCCAACATTAAAATTTCCAAGGGTGAAGAAAGTAATTTTATCTGGAGTATTTTTCACTCCCTGATCGAGCAGTTGATATTTGAGCTAAACATTCCAGAGGTTGACAATCGTTCAACTGACGTTTTCAATAATTTGGAATACGTCTTCGTTGACGATCCGGTAAGCTCTCTGGATGAAAACCATTTAATAGAATTAGCAGTGAACCTGGCGAGCCTGATAAAATCCAGTCAATCTGATCTGAAGTTTATCGTAACAACCCACAGCCCTTTGTTTTATAACGTGCTCTACAATGAGCTAAACAGCAAAGTTTGCTATTTGTTGGAACGCTTTGAGGATGGATCTTTTGCGCTCACTGAAAAGCATGGGGACTCCAATAAAAGTTTTTCTCACCATCTGTATTTGAAGCAAACTATCGAACAAGCTATTGCTGAGAACAAGGTTGAAAAATATCATTTCACTTTGTTACGCAATCTTTACGAGAAAACGGCTAGTTTTCTGGGTTACCCAAAATGGTCGGAACTGCTACCTGACGACAAACAACTCTATCTGAACAGAATTATCAATTTTACAAGCCATAGCACGCTATCCAATGAAACCGTTGCAGAGCCAACACAAGCAGAGAAAGCCACAGTTAAATTGTTGCTTGATCATTTGAAAAGTAACTATGGTTACTGGCAGCAGGAGCAACAAAATGGTTGATTACACTACACCCATGTCCGAAGCAAATCGTTTGATCACTTTGGATAAATGCGCCAAGGAAGAGTCCCCATGCCCAAACATCTAAGCTTGCAAGACCAAACCACAGAATTCCTGCTCTATACCGCACCTAATGGAGCTATAAAGGTGGAGGTGCTGCTGAGTAACGAGAGCATTTGGCTTACGCAAGAGCGTATGGCTGAGCTGTTTGGTGTACAGCGCCCAGCCATTACCAAACATCTAAAAAATATCTTTGAAAGCAATGAGTTACAGGAAGATGTGGTATGTTCCATTTTGGAACATACCACTGCCCACGGCGCCATAGAAGGTAAAACCCAAACGGTTAAAGCCAAATATTACAACCTAGACGCAGTGATTTCCGTTGGCTACCGTGTGAACTCAACACAGGCTACCCAGTTCCGCATTTGGGCTACCCAGCTGATCAAAGAGTACATCATCAAAGGCTTTGCCATGGATGATGAGCGGTTAAAAAATGGTCGCCACTTTGGCAAAGATTATTTCCGCGAACTGCTGGAGCGGGTGCGCTCTATCCGCGCCAGCGAACGGCGCATCTATCAGCAAATCACCGATATTTTTGCCGAGTGCAGTATTGATTACGACCCTAAATCGGAAACCACTCGTTTGTTTTATGCCCATGTGCAGGACAAATTTCATTTTGCGATTACAGGTCACACGGCGGCAGAAATTATTTCGCTTAAGGCCGATGCCAGTAAGCCACTTATGGGAATGAGTACTTATAAAAATGCACCCGATGGACGTGTATTAAAATTCGATTCAACGGTAGCAAAAAATTATTTAAGTGAAGCCGATATTAAAAAATTGGAACGTGCAGTTACTGCTTTTTTTGATTATGTAGAGGGTATTATTGAGCGGCGCAATACCTTTACGATGCAAAGCTTTGCTGAAAGCGTAGACAAATTTCTCGCTTTTAATGAATACCAAATTCTGGAAGGTTATGGAACTGTTTCGCGCCTGCAAGCAGAACAGAAGGCTTTTGCTGAATATGAAAAATTTAACACAAAGCAACACATAGAATCAGACTTTGACCGCGAAGTAAAAAAGCTGCTGAAAAAAAAGGATGCTGAGCAATGACAAATTACAAAACCATCGCAGAATCGAATAGTTTTATCGTTCTGGATAAATACCAAAGAGAATGGGAAATTAAAGAAAGCTACCAGAGCGAAGGTGATCTTGAGCGGGAATTTATTCAGGATTTGAAAAACCAAGGCTATGAATATTTGCCCGGCCTGAACAATTCTGAAGCTATGTTAGCTAATGTGCGGGCGCAACTTCAAACCTTGAATAACATGCAATTTGCCGATGGTGAATGGTTGCGCTTTGTGGAAACTTTTTTAGATAAGCCCAACGACAGCATCATCGACAAAACCCGAAAAATTCACGATGACTACATTCATGATTTTGTATTTGATGATGGTCGCATCCAAAATATTTACTTGCTCGATAAAAAGAATATTGCTCGCAACAAAGTTCAAGTAATTAAGCAATTCGAGCAAACCGGCAGTCACGCCAACCGTTACGATGTGACGATTCTGGTTAACGGCCTGCCATTAGTCCAAGTGGAATTAAAAAAACGAGGCGTTGCAATTCGTGAAGCATTCAACCAAGTTCACCGTTACAGCAAAGAAAGTTTTAACAGCGAACAGTCGTTGTATAAATATTTGCAGATTTTTGTAATTTCCAACGGCACTGACAGCCGTTACTTTGCGAATACCACAGCGCGCAATAAAAACAGCTTTGACTTCACCATGAATTGGGCAACGCGAGACAACAGCCTGATTAAAGACTTAAAAGACTTCACGGCTACATTCTTCCAAAAACATACCCTGCTCAATATATTGCTGCATTATTCCGTATTTGATGTAAACGATACCTTATTAGTGATGCGCCCTTACCAGATTGCCGCCACCGAGCGCATTTTATGGAAGATCAATAGTTCTTATACAGCTAAAAACTGGAGCAACACCAAAAGTGGGGGATTTATTTGGCATACCACTGGCTCCGGTAAAACGTTAACCAGTTTTAAAGCTGCGCGTTTAGCAACTGAGCTGGAGTTTATCGATAAAGTATTTTTTGTGGTGAACAGGAAAGATCTGGACTACCAGACCATGAAGGAATACCAACGCTTTTCACCTGACAGCGTGAATGGCTCTGATAGCACCGCAGGCTTAAAGCGAAATTTGGAAAAGGACGATAATAAAATCATTGTTACCACAATCCAAAAGCTTAACAACCTAATGAAAACGGAAGGCGACCTGCCAATTTACAATAAACAAGTGGTGTTTATTTTTGACGAATGCCACCGCAGCCAGTTCGGTGAAGCACAGAAAAATCTTAATAAAAAGTTTAAGCGCTTCTACCAATTTGGTTTTACCGGAACACCTATATTCCCGCAAAATGCACTGGGCGCCGAAACGACAGCCAGCGTATTTGGCCGCGAATTGCACTCTTATGTCATTACTGATGCGATACGCGATGAAAAGGTTCTTAAGTTTAAGGTGGACTACAACGATGTACGCCCACAATTTAAGGCCATCGAAACCGAACAGGACGAAAAAAAGCTAACAGCAGCAGAAAACAAAGAAGCGTTATTACACCCTGAGCGTATTCGTGAAATATCTCAGTATATTCTGAATAACTACCGCCAGAAAACTCACTGTTTGCAGGCAAATGCGAAAAGCTTTAATGCCATGTTCGCCGTAAGCAGCGTGGATGCAGCCAAGCTCTACTATGAATCTCTGAATCAACTGCAATCGCAGAGCGATAAAAAGCTGAAAATAGCCACTATCTTCTCTTTTGCTGCCAATGAGGAACAGGAAGCGGTAGGTGAGATTCTGGATGAGAGCTTTGACGTTTCTGCGATGAACTCAAGCGCTAAAGAGTTTTTAAGCGCGGCCATTGCTGACTACAACGCTTTTTTTAAAACCAACTTCAGTGTCGATAGTAACGGCTTCCAGAACTATTACCGCGATTTAGCTATGCGGGTTAAATCTAAGGAAATCGATCTATTGATTGTGGTCGGAATGTTCCTCACCGGCTTTGATGCGCCAACGCTCAATACATTATTTGTAGACAAAAACCTGCGTTTCCATGGTTTGATGCAGGCATTTTCCCGTACGAATCGCATATACGATGCCACTAAAACCTTCGGCAACATCGTTACCTTCCGCGATTTGGAAAAGGCCACCGTAGATGCAATTACGCTCTTCGGTGATAAAAATACCAAAAACGTTGTGCTGGAAAAGAGCTACAAAGAATATATGGAAGGCTTTACCGATGTTGTCACAGGTGAAGCGCGACGTGGCTTTATGGATGTCGTGAGCGAGCTGGAACAGCGCTTTCCTGATCCGGCCAATATTGAAAAAGAGTCCGATAAAAAAGCCTTCGCCAAGCTCTTTGGAGAATATCTGCGCGTAGAAAATGTACTGCAAAACTACGATGAATTCGCCAGCTTAAAGGCGCTGCAAAAACTGAATATCAATGATCCGGAAGCCGTCGAGGCATTTAAGGTTGAGCACTACCTGGATGATGAAAAACTGGCTGAACTACAAACTATACGCCTGCCTGCCGACCGTAAAATTCAGGATTATCGCTCAACTTACAACGACATCCGCGACTGGCAGCGCCGCCAAAAATCAGCTGAAGAAAAAGAAAAATCCACCATCGACTGGGATGATGTTGTGTTTGAAGTGGATCTGTTGAAATCGCAAGAGATCAATCTGGATTACATTTTGGAGTTGATTTTCGAGCACAACAAGAAAATCAAAAATAAAGCCGACTTAGTTGAAGAAGTTCGCCGCGTAATTCGCGCCAGCATTGGCAACCGGGCGAAAGAAAGTTTGGTGGTAGATTTCATCAATCAAACCGACATAGATCAGATTGGCGATAAAGCTAGCGTAATAGAAGCATTCTTCGCTTTTGCTCAAACAGAGCAAAAAAGTGAAGCAGAGGAATTGATTAATAACGAAAATCTGAATCAAGAAGCAGCCAGACGTTATATAACAACCTCCCTTAAACGGGAGTACGCCAGCGACGCAGGAACCGAACTTAACGCTATTCTGCCCAAGATGAGTCCGTTAAACCCTCAATACCTCACGAAAAAGCAAAGTGTATTTCAAAAAATTGCCGCGTTTGTCGAGAAGTTTAAAGGGGTTGGAGGAAGCATCTAGCACGAAACACCTTACGGTTGAAATATCTCTAAATGAAATTAAAAGCTGATTCATAGCCCCATACATCCGTTAAGGACGAAAAATGAGTAGATCCACTGATCAAACAAAGCCAGATACGAATAAAACAGTTCAAGAAAAAAAGGAGTCAAAACTTTGGAAGTTTCTTCTTTGGTCGATTCCCGCCTACACATATTTCTTCGGATACGTTTCTCAAAGCTACTATCTTGAAGGATTGGGTTTTGATGAAGCAGAAGTATCTGGAGACCCAGGCCCTACCTATCGCTTTGCCTTCAATAGCTTTTTTTATATCAATAGTGCTGTCTTAAAAACAGCATGGCCAAAATATTTTGAAGCATTGAATAGTAACTGGTGGAAAGCTGCACTAATTGCTCTAGGGGCTGGAATGGTATTGTATGTATTAGTTAAATTGTCTAGCTATTGGCAATCGCGAAGTAACACTAAAGAAAAGAAAAATAAAGAAAAAAATAATGAGAGAAAACATCCATTTTTATTCTCAATGCTTACCGCTGTGGTCTCATACATTCTTCACATTTTATCTGTCCCAATGATTATTGTAGGTATGACCCTCATAACGGTAATTTTCATACCAGCCCCTTTAGTTGGTTTAGCAATGGCCGAGAAAGAAATTAAGGACTTCAAATGCGAACATCCTGCAGACAGCAAAGAAAAACTTTTACCTTGCACTACTTTGCTTTTATCTGATGGCACTAATATTACGGGAAATATAAAACATAAAGATTCTGATTTTATTTACATCTATACAGGTGATGGCCCTGAATCAGTTCCTATAGATAAAATTGAGCGGCGCATCCGCTATGCAATGAAGCAATAATTCAACTCGTAAGAATTTCTTACGAGTTGAAACACTGATTAAGTTGAATTAGAAGTATTACACTTGACAGGTCATCTAACCTGGGCAGCAAAACATCACCACATGCTTTAAATACAGCCAAATCTTAGCCATCCCCACTTAATCAACCTTTCGGCTATTCCGCGCAATATCAACATCCGCCCTCACTTCATCCCGAATCAATGCCCAGTGGAACAGGTTATTTTTATTTTCATCGTAGGAAATATGGTTGTAATGGGTTAACGACATGTCGCGGTATATAGGTCTCGTGATGCGGATAACTTCGCCCCAATAGGCTAATGCTTTTTCCAAATGTTGGATTGCTTGCTGTTGTTGTTCCGGGGCGCCGGTAAGCCTGAAATTTTTTAGGGCTACGGCGCCTTTTATTTTTTCGGCAAGATGCAAGCCGAGATTTGCCCAGATTTTTATGTCGGCTACTTCGTACATCAGGCTTGCGTTGCCTTTGGTGTCTATTGCATTGACGAGTTGTAGTGCCTGATTATTATCGCGCTCCAGCATTGCGACAAGTTTTGGTGGTGTTATTTTTTCTTCAGAAAATTTCTCACCTTTATTTGTCGTTTCAACGTAATCGCCAACCGATACATAATCACTGGCCATGGTAGGTTGGCTGATAAGCCGATCAACGGAAATATATTTTGTGGTCTCGCCCTGCAATGCTAAAAAGCCTTCGCTGTAGAGCATAAAGTCCCAGGTTGAATCGTAGAGGGACGCCAAGCGTAATTGTGTGTTGGATGCCAATGAATAGGCTTGCAACAGATTATTTCCTTTTTCACCAAACCGACGATTAAATTCAGCCTGGAAAACGCTATCCGGCGTGCTGGCATCGTAAAGCAAGCGGCCCCACAATTTGTAGAACAACCATTGCCGCTGGAATGCCCATTTCCAGTCAACAGGGTCTTTAACAGCGGTGAAATAATCCAACGCGGGAATGTAGGTTTCAGAGCCGATAAAATATCCGCCCACGTAATTAGCGTGGCCATTGAGTGCGATGTGGCTGCGGATAAATTCAGGTACGCCCCAACGCAATGCAAAGAAATCTTCGTTGCGCACTTGCCATACCACTTTGTAGTTTTTGGGTTGCGGAACAAAATAAGTGTCACCCAATTTTCCGCCATGGACTTTTTCCAGTTTGGGTGTGGAATGACCGTGCGACCAATTGAATTTCATTTCCACCCAAATTGGGCCTGCAAAACGATCTTCCAGTTTTTCCATGGCATCGCGTGTTACTTGTTCAACGTTTTTGCTGACACCGGGTTCTGAGGATAAACCGGATGAAAAAGGAACGCGATGTATCAATTTGACGGGGCGTTTGACTTCCAGCATTCCTGCAATTAACACATCGTCCATCCATTTCTGGCGATCAAGCGGTGTCATCCCGGCCATGCCTTCGCCGTGCGAAATGCCAATGCCATCCAGATCGGGATATTCTTCCAGCACTTGCTTAACGCTTTCACGCAGGTAGCGGCGTACAATTTCAGAGGTGTCACCCGGAACAAAATAGTGTGGATAAAAATTCTGTTTGGCTACACCGTGTGCTTCGGCAAATTGTTGGCTGACAAATATGCTCCAATGAACAATATAGGTATCCAGCCCTCGCTCTTTCGCCATTTTAAAAATGCCGCGATAAAGCTTTTGCCATTCAGCAAATTCTTTTTCTGACCAGGGGCTCGCTTCAGGAAAATTTTTCGGTTTTACCATGAAGGTATAGGGGTTCAAATTCCATAAGCTGACAACATTGAAGCGGTTTTCCACCATCATGTCTAAAAAGGCTTCCCAATATTTCAGGTCGCGAACCGTCGGTGTGTGTTGCGTGAGTGCGGTACTGGCCCTATAAGTTTCCCACGGTAAATTATATTTGATACCGCGAAATTCAAGCTGCGGTGACTGGTGTTCAGCCGTCACTTTTGCCAGGGAAGTATGATTGCGTATCTGCTCTGCAAGCGCTAAGGCACCATAAATCATACCGCGATTGTCACCACCGAGCACGGTAATGATTTTATTTTCAGGGATAATAGAAAATGCTTCCGGTTTTAAACGCTCAGGATGGGTTGCAATACTGATTAAATAATCATATCCCACATGTTTCTTTTGTAATTCATAGTTTTCGTTTTTGAGCGCTTCGCTCAGTTTGCGTGCCGCATAGCTAGCCTGGGGTGACGATTCGTCGTAAACAATAGCTACTTTTTCTGCCAATGCGGTATTGATCAGGCTGTAAGTGACAAGTAACACCAAAAATAATTTTATTTTCATATGCTTTCTACCTATGAAGGTTTATTCATTTATGAGCCTTCAAAAATCACAATATTAGAGACTGGATGGTTTAACAAGTTGGCAGTATATACCGCCTGCTTGCCTGGGGCGCCTAATTTACAAAATAAAACAAGGCTGCGAATGCTGTTGGTAGTTTAAGGTGGTACGAGTTGTAAGCGACTGGGTTCGGTAAGATCGAAAACTATTTAGCGAGTGTTAGTTGGAGCTTGCGCTTATTACCAGGCTAATTGAAATGACTCCATCAAAAATCCAACAGCCGTTGCAGAGCAGTTAACAAACAAGGCAATAAAGATTTAATCATTCCCACCCTGTGTCGTTTTTTAATTCTACTGTTAAAGGTTCGGCAAACTCCTTGGGCTCAATTCTTGAACCAAAGCGCCTTGCATATACTTGTGTGAACTCTGCGCCGAGGAAAAATATTTGTGCGGAGTAATAAATCCAGACTAATAAAATGACCAGTGAGCCGGTTGCTCCGTAGACATTTCCGATTTGGCTGTTGCCCAGGTACAGGCCGATCAACAGTTTTCCGATATTGAATAAGAAGGATGTGAGGAATGCACCTATGATGACATCGCCCCAGGCAATTTTTGCATCGGGCAGGTATTTAAACATGAGCGAAAACAGGCCTGCGATAAGCGAGGTAGAAACGGTAAAATCTATAATCCTCCAGAATATTTTTAGATGCAGCTCATAGGCACCCAGGTATTCGTTGATGAAAGAGAGCGTTGCGCTGATGATGAGCGACACTAATAATAAAAAACCTACGCTCAGAATCATTCCGAAGGACAGGATTCGGTTGAATAAAAACGATTTAATAAAGTTGCCTGGTTTAGGTTTGACTTCCCAAATGGTGTTGAGTGCGTCTTGCAATTGGATAACGACAGCCGTTGCACCGAACATCAAGGTGGCGGCACCAATCATTGAGGCCCACCCGTTTTTTGCTTCGGCTTTGGCGGCACTGGCAATCATATCTTCGATGGATTTGGCACCGTCATGCCCTAGCAAATATTGCAGCTGTTGCACGACTTGCCCACGCGCTGCTTCTTCGCCCAGGATGGTACCGGCGAATGCGATAATCAGAATAACCAGGGCCGGTAGTGAAATCACTGTGTAGTAGGCCAGCGCAGCGGCGAGCCGGCTGGCTTTGTCGTCATTCCATTCCCTGAAGGTTTCAACGGCCAGGGTTTTTACACGTCGCCATCTCATGATGTACCCCGTTATTTACAAAATCAGGTATACATCATGGAAGCTGTCGCAACATACCTCAGTGCGTTAGCGAACGCCTGCGTGTTTTTGGAATTACCCTGGTTAAAACTTGATGGCAAGCCGGCTATATTTGACGGATTATAGTGACGGCATTACAGGTCGCCTGATTTAACCAGGCCGTAACTTGAGATGGATTTATAAAACAATTCTGCTTTGCGTTTTGCGTAAGCTGCAAATAAATTCCATTGATCAGAAATGTGATGATTGAGACTGGGTGTTAACAATTGCTGGGTTTGATCAGCTCGCTCCCAAGCAGGAGAAAGGTTAAGTTTTTGCGTGTGCACTGTCGCCGGCGCGTTTACGAACGACATTGACTGTACCTGATGGTTCACCACTGCCTGAGGTAATACCGGTAGCACCCTTAACAACTTCAAGGTGATCGACACTGGCAGTATTGAATGTGCTGAAAAAATAGCGGTCGCTACCGGTAATCAAATTAAATGCTTGTCCGTCAATTTGTAAATTTTCCAACGGAAAGCCACGGGATACACTGGATGACCAACCGGGCCCTGAGGTTTCATCACTTACGCCGGGCGAGAGGAGCAATGCGCGATGGATATTCTGGATATCCAAATCCTTAATTACCTGATTGCTAATCACGGTGACTGATTGCGGTGTTTCACGAATGGACAAATCCAATTTGGCCGATGTGCTCATTGATTCGATAGTGAAACGCGCAATTCGCGGCGCGTTTTCAATGAATGCCTACCAGTTCCAGACAAACTTGAGGCTGGCGCGCGAGGGGTCCGGTCGATATCGCGCGTTAAGATCGCGCAGGCGTTCGAGCGCAAAAAAGAATTCCTTCGTCGGGCTCCACATCCAGCGTGCGCGCATACTGATACCGAGCTCATCCGACAGGTTGTCCCATTGCAATAACAGGCTCTGGGAGAAGCGGGTGCTGGGTGTGTAATCCAGCCGCAGGTTTGCCAGTCGTGCTGTACCTGTGAGCTTGCCTTGGTTCTCATCCGGCAAGCTTATTTGATGGCGCTCCAGGCCGCCGCCAAGCCCCCACACCGGGTTTGGTTGCCAGCGCAGCTCAAATGACTGGTTGTTGCGGTGGCCGCGGTAATACTGGCCGACCTGGGCATCGACTATAAGCGAGATGCGACGCGCGGAGGAGGTTTCAAAACCGCCGCCAAGGGAATGCCAGCGGTAGTCTCCGGGGGCTAACCAAAGACCCGGCAAGGGGTCGTACCCCCTGGCCAGCTCATCTGTCTGGTGATAGGTTTCAATATAGAAAAAATCACCGGCGGCAGTTTCGTAAATCAACTCAGGGTTGATCTCCAGGGTGCGCTCCTCGCCATCCAGGGTGCGGCGATAGTACAAATCCATACCGGGAATCACATCGTCACCCGCTTGCGTACGTTGCCACCAGCCGATATCAGCTTCGGCAATAAGCACATTATCTTCAGCAAGGTAACCGAGCGCAGGATTGAAGCCAGCGCCTATGTGCTGGATAGCGGCGTTACCGGTTAACCCCAGGTTAGGGTAATTGACACTGGCCCCCCAGGCATTGCCAGTTTCGGTTTGGCCACTGAAGCCATTAGCGTTGCTGGAAGCCATAACCCAGACCTGGGTTTCCAGGGTTTTATCGCCCTGCCAGGCCGCATCGCGAAAACTGTAATCCACTCCCCAAAGATGGCTGCCGGATGTGCCTTCAGGGTTTCCCACTGTGCCCACCACACCCAGTTGATGAAGGGTATTTAGGGATTTGGCCAGGCGCATGACGGCGACATCGGCATGTTCCGGCCCTGCGTGGCCAGCCGTGGTATCCACGACGGCTGTGTCCACCCGTGCTGCCAGCAGGCCAAAATCCACCCCCAAGGCTTGCCCGGTAAGTTTCAGGCCTGCATCAAGTCCTTGGGGCTGGCCCCTGGCATCCAGGCCGATACGGCGTGAGTAGTAAGGCATCACCAAGCCGCCCTCAAGGCCACCAAAGCTGAAGCGACCGGCATCGTGCAGGAAAAAAGCTCGCTTCTCATCCTGGAAGAGTTCGAAGCGCCCCAGGTTGACCTGGCGCTCGTCAACCTCTGCCTCGCCAAAGTCGATGTTAAGCGCAGCAGCAGTGCGCAGCCCGCCTGCACTTTCGTGGAAAATTTCCAACCCTGGCTCCAGTTGCTGCCTGGTATTGAGGGGGTCATCCGGTCGATCCTCGGAGGGCATAGAAGTGCGAGTGGCCCGCAAGGATGCCTTGACATTCAGGCTCTGTCGGGCACACAAGGATGTGGTGACCGGCAGGCTAAGCGCATCGCCCAGGGAATAAATATCCTGGTCGGCGCGCAGGCTGGCCAGCCGTATACGCTCGTTACCCCGAGGCATCCAGCGTTCGGCATTGAACCGCCAGTTTGGGTTCTGAGTCTGACCGAAAATTGATAAGGGAATACGCAACTGCGCGCTCCAGCCATCGGTCTCCAGCTGGGCCTGGCTGTGCCAGATGGCATCCCAGTCGGTACGGATTTCACCGCCATCGTAGATGAGCGCATCCAGTTGGGTGCCCTTGGGATTAACTGCAAACAGCCAGCCATCGCGACTTTTGCCCTGGGTATCAAACACCAGGGCGACATGGTCTTCCGCCAGCATGGCGTACTGGTCGCGGCGCATCTGGCGGGCAATAAGTGTGGCCGGTTCAGGATCGAAAGCGCGAATTTCTATAATTAAAGTCACCCCATCCTGGGTCATTTGTAATTCGGTCCGGCGTGTGGGTGCTGCGTTAAGTGTTGGTGTTATTTGTAAAAATTCGGATAAATTTGCAACAAAAACACTCTCACAATCTGATGCAGGTGAAGTTATCGAATCGAAAACTTTTGCCTCCACCAGGGACGAAGCCCAAAAGATGTAAAACCCCGCCAGTGCAAGACAGAAATGGCAAAATTTCATACTGACCTTGATCGTAAGGCAAGCGAATGCGACTTACGTTTACGCCACCAGATGATTACACCCGTCATGCTTAATGCAGTTACTACTATTCCCATAATGCAGACAAAGATTCGAAAAGGCAGACCCCATACTTTTGCCATGTGCAAATCAATTATCCAGCGTGTAACAAAATCACCTGCCTGCTCTTTATTTGATTCAACATTTTCTTCTGTAATTCGCAGTAGCTCACCGGTATTTGCATCGAAGGTCACACCAAACCAATCGTAAGCTTCACCTTCATTTTTAAATTTGGTGGCGATCCAATAATTAAATTCCGCACGATGTTCGTCATAACGCAAAGCGTCTTCACGCCATTCACCAATCGAATATATTTCTTGTGCAGATTGCATCAATCTTTTTGCATGTGCATAAGCCACTTGCCAATCCATTCCCGGTTCGGGTTGGTCAAAATCGCGCTTTGCCAGTGTGGGATGTTCGGTAAAACCCAATGTCGCTTTGGTGACAGGATGATAAACATCTTCGTATAAATTGAGTGCTACGCTAGACCAGGCGAGCACGAACAACATAGCCCAAGTCCATAGCCCACTGGCGCGATGAAGATCGTAATTAAACCGTTTAGGTTTGATCTTCCAGGCAGGTTTCCATTTCTGGAAAAAAGGCCGGCCGCGCGGCAGCGTTAACCATGCACCAACAAAACAATCGAGCGTCCAGAGCAAAGCAATAATCCCAAAAAGATAAGTGCCGATAGTGCCCAACGCCAGTGAATAATGCAGGCGATAGATAAAGGGCATGAGATTGATCCAGCCCTGTGAAATATCGCCCCAATTCCGGCTACCCAGGACTTCGCCTGTGTAGGGATTAATAAACAATTCTCCCTCAAAGGATTCTGTGGTTTCTTCGCGTGGCGCCACCCACAGGTTCAATGAATATCCAGGTTTCCAGTGTGCGATGGCACTATCCGTCCACGTACCTGGCCTAGCTGCCAGCGCACGTCCACGCAGGGTGACCATATCAAGTATGGCCGCACCTTCGTAGGGAGGCTGAACAATTCGCACCTCAGGATTCAAGGCTGTATCCAGCTCGTCATAAAACACTAACAGGCTACCGGTCAACCCGGCGACGATCAAAAAGAACGTCATCACCAAACCCACCCAGCGGTGCAACCATACCCAGGTTTGCCGGTTGCGAAGTGAGGCCAAAGGAAAAATGAAACGGGACATAAATCCCGGTGTTGGCACTGGTGAATGCATAACTTGTATCTGAAAATTTTGAAAAAAATTTCTCAAAGATTCGCTGCCAAACAACTCATTATTGATGTAGAAAACCTCCCATCCCTGGGGACTTATCAAGATAAAATCCGTAAGGATTCGCTACACCAGCACTGATCACCCTTAAAAGGTGTACTTGGCCGTCAGCATAATCTTGCGCGGTTCGCCGTACATTGCGTTGCCGCCATTGGTGGCGATAACCCGGTAGTAGCTCCGGTCGAATAGATTACTTACGTTCACCTGGATATCCAGATGCTCATCGTACTGGTAGCCCAGCATCGCATCGACAATGGTGTAGGCAGACTGCCTGGTGTAATAGTTGGGCACCCATTCGCCCGTGTGATCGACCTTTTCCTGCCAGCGCAGGTTGCCACCGATACGCCACTGATCACCCGGAAACCTGTAGCTAGTGAACAGCTTGAACTGGCTGCGAGGTAAGTTTTTGTTCAACCGGTTGCCGATGCTTTCGGGATTACCATCTTTGATAATTTCCGATGTTACGTAGGTATAACCAGCTCCAATCTGCCAATTTGAACTTAAGGCACCTTGAAGCTCCAGGTCATAGCCTTTGCTGCGTACCAGGCCCGCGGCGCGATAGCAGGTTGAGTTAGGATAAAAGGGACAGGTAACAGGTTGGTTTTCCAGTTCTATCGCAAGGTTTGCCTGATCAACACGGAACACCGAGGCACTGGCGTTGAGCGCACCATCGAAGTATTCGCCCTTGATCCCGACCTCGTAATTCTTGCCGAGGATAGGTTCGATAAACTGGTTGGAAGCATCGCGGACATCCTGCGGCTGAAAGATATCGGTGTAGCTGACATAAGCCGAATGCTGGCTATTTAAGTCATATACCAACCCTGCATACTTGGTCAGATGACGGTCGTAGTCGTATTCCCAAGGGTCGGATACCACCCATGCGTCTTCATAAATGTATTGCGAGTTGTTGGTGAATTCATACCAGTCGTACCGCATGCCCAGGATGAGTTTCAATGGGTCAGCAAGGTTCAGGCGTGTCGTGGCATAGAAGCCGTGTTGCCGCTCTTCTTCAGTAAAAAAGTAATCGCGGTGATCCTCATATGAGCCTGGCCAGACGGCATCGTGATTCCAGTTAAAAATATCCATATCAGTCACAAGCCTGGGGGCCAGCCACCAGTATCCTGCTGTACTGCCATCTTTATCTTTAATACGCGAATTGGCACCCAGGACAAGCTCATGTTCGCGACCCAAAAGGTGGAATGGTCCCCGGGCACTCAAATCATAGGTTGTCCGGTCGCTGTCCACCTTAAATGCCAGACCCGTTTGGTAAAAGGTTTGGCTGGCTGGGTCGCTGCCATCCCAATCCCAACCGACACCGGAGACACGTGCGTCTTTTTCTGTCCATATCCAAAGGGAAGAAAAATTGATCTTCCAGTCATTGTCGAAACTATGTTCCAGACTGGCAAAGGCGGTGGTATTGGTAGAGTCCCAGAAATCTGATTCATTACCAAGGAAGGTCGACCGCGGCAGATCCAAAGGGTCACCATTGGGTGCGGTCGGAATACCACTCCAGGTCATAATGTCATCGTTCTTCTGGCGGGAAAGACTTAATGTCAAAAGCGTGCTAGCGGTGAGATCCGCTTCACCTATCACGTAAAAGAGTTGTCTCTTCTCCTCGGCAATATCCTGAAAGCTATCGCTATCCCGCCCCTGGACTACTGTACGTCCACGCAAGCTGCCCCCATCGTTAAGTGACCCGGATACATCTGCCTGGACACCCAAGAAATTCCAACTGCCCACCTGACCCTGGATGCTGGCCTGGAAATCCCGGGTTGGGCGTTTGAGCACAAAGTTGATCGCAGCTGAAGGCGTCCCTGTACCTTGGGTCAGCCCGGCAGAACCGCGTACAACCTCAAGCCGGTCATAAATTGCCAGGTCGCCTAGTATTGACTGGCCCTCCTCCTTTGAGACCGGCATACCTTCAAAGGTGTAGTTGTCAATTTCAAACCCACGCGAATAGTAGACCTCTCGTCCCGGTCCGCTCCAGGAACTGACTGTGATGCCGGGAATATTCACCAGGGCATCGCTCGCCCTGATCATGGCTTGGTCATCCATGCGATCCCGTGTCATGACCGTTACCGACTGGGGAGTTTCACGAATGGACAGATTCAGTTTGGTTGCCGTGCTCATTGACTCAGTGGTGTAAGAGCCTGAATGTTCAGTTGTTGGTAAAACCGCATCGGCTTGAACTTTGACCGTCGATAGCTTGCCCACTTTTATACTGCGCCTAAGGGTGTAACTGCCATCCGCTTTGATAACAGCTTCCAGCTCGCTGTCTTGCAGGAGTTTGTTTAAACCTTGTTGCGGTGTGTAATTACCGGTAATGGCAGCCGCTTGTTTACCTTCAACCAAATCCGGCGTGAAGGATAAGGTAATACCCGATTCGCTTGCAAAACGGTTAAGTGATTGCGCGAGTGTTCCGGCGGGAATGTTGTAGCTCTGTTGCACTACTTGCTGTGTTTGTAATGAGGTTTGCGCACTTGCAAAGCTGGTACAGGTGAAACTGATTCCAGCACCTATAATTATCACACCTAAGGTTTTGGTGAGCGGGGAAAGTGAAAATGGCGGCATATCCTGATAACTCCGATAATTCAACAATAGTTTTCAGAGGTAATGCCGAATGAGTTCAAAAAAGGTGACAACATTTTTTAAATATTTTTAAGGTGCAGTGAGTGTGACCCAATAATCGGTCACGCGAGAAATACGGACAGGCAAGGTTTCCACAATAATGGTTAATATTTGCTGCGAATTTTTCAGCTGGAAAACACCGGAGATGCGCAAGTCGGCAACCGTTGGATCACAGCGCAAAATACCTGGATAATAACGTGCTAGCTCAGCAATAAAATCCCCCAAACGTTGATTGTCCGCAATGATTTGCCCGCGTGTCCAACCGGGTATTGTTTGTTGCAGGTTTTGCAAGCTTAACAAATTCTGGCGATTAAAAAGCGCCTGCTGCCCTGCCTCCAATCGAGTTTCTCTTATGGGATCTATGGGTATTGAATCCATTGGTGTTATAGCAACGGCATGTTCGTAAACTTTAACCAGTGACAAGCCATCATCTAAAAGGCGCACACCAAAACGAGTGCCCAGGGCACGAATTTTTCCTGTAGGGGTCGATACAATAAAAGGGCGTTTGCTGGCATTATTATCGGGCACAGTTGTGATGAATACTTCACCTTGATGTAAATACAAAAGGCGCTGCCGGTGATCAAAACGTACATCCACAAGACTTGCGGTGTTGAGTTGAAGTTGGCTGCCATCAGGCAAGGTGAAAAGCTGCTGTTCGCCTTTTGCAGTGCGGTAGTCTGCATTCAAGGCTGGCCATTGTTGATGAACCTCCCACGCCAAGGGAAGCGCCGCTGCCAACGCACTTATCGAGATTAATAACTGGCGCCTGTCCATGCGTGTGCGACCCAAAACGGGTTTGCTTAAACCTGCAGGCAAACCGCCCATCATAGTTTTTAATTGCATAGCGGCCTGCCATGCGCGCTCATGCTCTTCGTTTTCTTGTCGCCAATGTTGCAAATGCAGCTCTTCATTGGCTGTAAGTTTGCGCCCTTCTATTTTCACCAACCATTTAGCGGCTTGTTGAATAGCCTGTGAAGGTACTGTTGGATTTAGAGCATGGCTGCGATGCATTGTGCAAACCCTTGTTGCATATAGCGCTTGATGGTGCGCTCAGAAAGATTCATTTGCGCGGCAATATCTGTATAGGTCAAACCGTGAATCTGTGAGAGCAAAAAAGTAGTGCGCACTTGTTGCGGGAGCTGATCCAGAAGCGCGTCTACCCGGTGGAGGGTTTGCAGGAATATCTCCTGCTCTTCAGGTGAAACAACAAAGGGTTCAGGCAAGCTGGCAAGTGCTTCAAGATATGCCTGTTCCAACGAACGGCTGCGATAAAAATCAATGACTAAACCGCGTGCTACGGTAGTAAGAAATGCTCTGGGTTTTTGCAAACTAACCACAGGCTGGCGGTGAGTCAGCAAACGCATAAAGGTGTCTTGCGCCAGATCTGCCGCCGTTTCCGAGCATCCCAGCTTGCGTCTTAACCATCCGCGTAACCAGAGGTTGTGATCCTGATATAAGGTTTCAGTTTGGTGAGACATGGCAAGGAGGAAAGGCTGGTTAAAAGATGCGCCATGTTATCGCAAATGAGATTTATTCGCAATAAGTAACAACCAAGCATCCCACACAGTGAGAACGGATAAACATCCAGTGTTACGAAGTTATTTATCGCAAAATTTGCTAACCCTTTGTCGAGGCAACAAGGTAGTGATTAGTTGCATATTTTCATTCCCGATCATGGCCGTGGGCATCCAGTGTTTTTATCAGGGATAGCCAAACTTCAAAGACGAGTTTTTAGCTCATTACAAATTGTATTTAACAGAAAGCGTAAAACCGCGTGGCTCACCATAAACACCAGGCTTCTGAATAGGTTTTTCCAGCGCATTGTTAATATGAATGCAGCCGACACATTATTGTTACTGTGATACTCGGTAAACACACTCAATAGATCAAATTCTTTTTACCAACGATAAAATGCCGAGAGCATAATATTTCGTTGCTCTCCGTAGTAGCAGGTACCGAAAGTACAGTGCTCAAGATAGTCTTTATCCAGCAAATTCTTTGCGTTAAGCGCAATTTCCCAGGCGTCTATACGATAGCCAATGCGGGCGTCCACCAGGGTTTTGTTGGGTTGCCAGATATCGTTCGTGAAATTGGGGGTTTTGGTGTTATAGCGCGCACCCAGGCCCAGGCTAAAGCCGTCCAGAACACTCCCCGTAAATTTATAATCTACCCAAGTGTTGATCTGGTGTTGCGGCACCACCGGACGCTTGCGTCCAACCAGAGTTGGGTCGGTATCTTTGGTCACTTCGGCATCCAGATAGGTGTAACTGGCAATAATATTCAGGTTTGGACTGAGTGAACCATTCGCTTCAAACTCAAGGCCACGGGAACCGACCTCGCCGGTTTGGATGGAAAAGTTGGAGTGCACGGGATCAGTGGTCAATACATTCTGCTGCTTGATATCGAAGACAGCCGCAGTAAAACGAACCTGTTTGTCCTCTGGCTCGTAACGCACCCCCAGCTCAACCTGGCGACCGGTTGTGGGCTTAAAAGCACTGCCATCATAGGTACTGCCAAACAGGGGTTCAAAGGAGGTGGAGTAATTAATATAAGGCGCGAAACCGGCAGACAATAACCACACACCACCCAAACGCCCCGTTACTTTTTGCTGGTCTGCGGTCGCGTTTTCATAATCGTCTTTGCGCAGGCCTGCGGTAATTACAAACTGATTGTGGATTTTGGTTTGGTTTTGTACATAAATACCCAGCTGGCGGCTTTCAGCGAGGGTTTTTGAAGTGAGCGCAGGCTCTACAAACGTGCCCACGCCTTTGCCTGTTGTGAGGTCGTAAGGTGACGTAATGTTACCGCCACGCAACAATTTGCCATCGGCCTTGCTGTAGTCCACCCCCACAAGGCTGTTATTTTCCCAGCCATCAGCATCCCAGGTCGCCTGTAAGTAATTGTCGGTTTGCCAGGAATCACTTTCATCTTTGATGTACTGCGCACCGCGTTCAACCAAAGTCTCACTCAAAAAATCATTGGCGTAGGCCAACCGGTAATCCAGTGCTGTATCTGTATAACGGGTGCTGCTGTGAACACTGAGGTTGTCGTTGATGCTATGGTTGAACAAGACACTGGTAGACCATTGGTCGCGATCAAAACGATCCCATCCTTGCTCAAACGCGGGAACATATTTTTCCCAGTCACCCCAATAGCTGTACGGAAAAGCATCGCCGTCAGTCTTGTCTTGCTGGTAATTTGCGAGCAGGGTGATGTCGGTATCTGCGCTCAAACGAAAGGTCAAAGCTGGGGCGATGTAGGTTTCGCGTTTATCCGTTTGGGGCGTATCCAGGTCAAACTGTTCATCGGATATCGACAGGCGATACAACACAGTCTCGCTCTCGTTTAAAGCGCCTGTAGTGTCAAGGGCAAGCCCCACGCGATCATGATTGCCACTGCGCAAACGCACCTCATGCAAACCCACATCCGTGGGTCGCTTGGTAATCGAGTTAACTATGCCGCCGGGAGAACTGTTACCAAACAGTGCCGAGGAAGGCCCGTGCATATATTCAATGCGCTCTACACCATACACATTCAGGCGCGGTACCGCGTATTGGGAGCCGATTTCCTTGAGGCCATCGCGATAAGTCTGGCCATAGGTACCTAAACCGCGCAGCACCGGGCTGTCGTAACGGATATCACGCCCGCCGGAAACGCCCGAGGTATATTTCAAGGCATCGCTAATATCCTGGGCGGCCAGGCTGTCCAGGGCATCGCGAGTTACCGTTGAAATTGATTGCGGCGTTTCAAGAATGGGCGTGTCTGTTTTGGTAGCCGTAGCACTGCGTTTGGCAAGGTAGCCACTAAGGGAACCAACAGCAGTTTCAGAAATACTGTCGGCCTTAACCTTTACCGAAGGCAAGGTTTTGGTTTCGTTCTTGTTTACCGCAATAGTGTAGCTACCGCCAGCCTGGGGAATAGCAACCAAACCGGTGCCTTTCAATAAACGATCAAGCGCCTCACCCTGGCTGTAGCGCCCTGTTAAACCAGAGGTTTTAAGGTTGCTGACCAAATCACTGGAAAAAATCAGCACCACACCTGACTGCTTGCCAAGTGCATTAATTGCCTGTTCAAGGCTACCGGCAGGGATTTCATAAGCATATTGTTGCGCAGCAGCATTTTGGGCGTAACTTGTGCTCGCCAGGCTCACAGGTAAAGCCATGGCAAGGGTGAGCAGGGACAATTTCAGGAAAGGCGGCGTGTTCAGGAAAGGCGGTTTGCGTTGCGGCATTGCAGGGGTCCTTTAAGATCAAGAGAATAGTTATTCCCTTGTCGTACCAACGCGCAAAACAGCTCAGGCTATTTCAACTATTTTTATTCTCTCTGATTAAAAGCGAAGACACTGGATGCCCGGGGGCATGACGGGAAGGATTTCACACCACCGAAAAATCACGCGGGCAAGATGCTGACCCAATAGCGCGTCACAGTGTGCACACGCACCGGCAGTGCCGCAGTTAAGGTGTAGAGCGCCTGATCAGTTTGGGCAATGGGATAGGTACCGGACACACTCAAGTGAGCTACAGCCGGATCAACCCGCAACACACCTGACCGGTAGCGGCCAAGTTCAGCCACAAACTGCACAAGCGGCATGGCACGCGCCACAATTACGCCTTCGGTCCAGGCGACCTCATCAGCATCGACAACTGAAAAAGGTGTCCAACCCTGCCGGGTAAAGAGGGTACTTTCACCCGCGTTTAAGCGGCAGTTACCCGCATCTATTGTCAGGTCAACTTGGCCTTTGTATACAGTCAGACGGCATTGGTCACCCTTATAACGCAGGGAGAAAGTCGCCTCGGAAGCTTGCACACCCCCCTGAGCGACCTGCACAGAGAAAGCGTCACTTCTGGCCTTTATATAGACCTCACCCTCAAGCAACTGGACAGCGTCTTGGCTGCGCACCCGCAACGCGCTACCGCTGTTGAGGTTTATATCCACACCCGCCAAGGTCAGATGGCGCTGCTCACCTTTTGCGGTGTAGTAATCAGCTTGCAAGCGGTTCAGTAGCCCCGCTTCACCTAGGCCATAGGCACCCGTCACCAACAATAGCGACAAGGCTTTAAGCGCATGGCGACGGGATAGATGTGAAACCGCAAGCGCCCGTTGGGCCACCTCTGCCCGACCCGGATCAGCCAACACATTGAACTGCCGGTTGAGATGTTCAACATGCTCCCAGGCTTTCTGGTGATCGGGGTGATCGCAGCACCATGCACTAATGGCCGCATGGGTTGTGGCGGGCTCATTGCTGGTTTGTAATTCCAGTATCCATTCAACTGCGCGCCTGGCGACGACAGGAGGCACATCAGGAACAGGTAAGACAGCGGTCTCCATCAGCCCTCCCCCAACGCAAAATAACACTGGGCATAAGCCTGGGTCAGGTAGCGCTTGACGGTGGCGAGGGAGATGGACAGGGTATCGGCGATCTCTTGCTGTTTAAGGCCACCCAACTGTGCGTACAAAAACGCGCGTTTGACAATAACCGGTAAACCGCTAAGGCGACGATCAATATCCAGCAGGGTTTCCAACATCAAATACTGTTCTTCCGGGCCGGGCACGCTGGCCTCTGGCAAATCAGCCAGGGCAGCGAGGTAGGCCTGCTCAATCCTGTCCCGCCGCCAGTGATCAATAAGTACCCGTTTGGCAATTGTCACCAAATAGGCGCGTGGCTGCTGCAATTCTTCCCTGCGCTCATCCTGAGTGAGCAAACGCAAAAAGGTATCCTGCATCAAATCCGCTGCACGCTCACCGCAACCCAGCTTGCGGCGCAGCCAGGCCTGCAACCAAAGGTTGTGATCGCGATAAAGATGTTCGGTGAGGGTGTGCTGGGAGAGAGTATGCTGGGACATAGCGCAGATTGAATTGATCAAAGATGCGCCATGCTGTCACAAATGAGATTGATTATCAATAAAACAAAAAGAGAATGCTTTTTATCGCTGCCACTTGTTACTGGCCCTCAATACGTTATACCATTTGTTATAACGCAATTCAGGAGCAAACCATGAAACTCAAAATCACCTCTATCGGTAATTCTGCCGGCGTTATTTTGCCTAAAGATATTTTGGCTCGCTTGCGCTTGGCCAAGGGCGATGACATTTACCTGCTTGAAACACCGGACGGCATAAAACTCACCACCTTTGACCCTACCCTCGCAGAACAGATGGAAGTGGCGGAGCAGGTAATGCAGAAACGCCGCAACCTGCTGCACAAACTGGCGCAGTAGGAGGAAACCATGATTATCTGGATCAATAAACCTCTTGCATTAGCTATCCATGACCGCCAGCTTGCTGAACATGGCGGTGGTAGCGGGGTACGCGATGAAGGCTTGCTGGACTCTGCTCTCGCTCGCCCGCAACAACTATTCACTTACGGTGAGCCGCCTCCGGATTTGGCAGATCTGGCAGCAAGCCTGGCGTTTGGCGTGGCACGTAATCATCCCTTTGTTGATGGCAATAAACGTACCGCCGCTGTGGTTTGCGAAGTTTTTATCGAACTGAACAGCGGCAAACTTCAGGCAAGCGACCTTGAGCTTTACTCTCAATATATTGGCTTGGCTGATGGTTCATTAACCGAACAAGACTTTGCAGTGTGGTTACGGGCGCGCATAGAAATTACCCCACCGGGGCAGATTCAGGAGAGCAAAGCGAGCTACCGATGAAAGCACTGAGGAGGATCATTCGGTATAGCCGACGATTTAAAATCGATAATCTGCTGTTAGCCAGATGCGCCGCGCTTCGCCATAGTTGGTAAAGGTATTGGAATTGGACTGATACACTTTATCGGTCAGGTTTGACACACTCAGGCGGGTAGTCCACTGATCATTTAGCTGATAACTGGCCCAAAGTGATAACAGGTTATACGCAGGTAAATCAAAATGCGCGCCATTTGTGCGGCGAACCGTTTCACGCTCGCTTTGCCAATAAACAGAACCGCCAACCTTGAGCCCATCCAATGTGTTTTTGAAATGGTATTGGCTTGAAAGTTTGAAGATATTTTTCGGTTGTTCCTGATTCCGATCACCATTTTCAAATTTCACACTCTGGTTTGTATAACCACCCATTACTTGCAAGTTGGGTGTTATCGCACCGGATAACTCCAACTCAAAACCACTGGATTTCCTACCCTCCCCTGCCGCATAAAAATAAGGGCCATATAAGCGATAAAAATCTGAGTCAGTGGGGAACTCGCCCGCTTGCGCTGCAACATGGGTTTGTTTGATTTCAAATACGGCCACTGAAAATACTAACCCGCGACTCAATTCAGTTTTTACACCCAACTCAAGGTTTTCTCCTTGTTTCGGGTCCAGTAATTTTCCATCGCGGTCACGCACAGAATCGTTTTGAAGCTGAAAAATATCTGCATAACTACCATAGACAGAGATATGGTTATTCAGGTTATAAACCACACCCACAAAAGGCGTAAAAATGTTTGAGTGATCATAGTTGGCACTCTCATGCGGGATGCCGCCATTACCGCTGTAGCCAAAGTCCTGGTAAAGTACTGTCTCAACTTGTTTATAACGACTTACCCTTCCACCTAATTGTAAGTTCAAATTGTCACTCAAACGCCACAAACTGCTGGCGTAAAGTGCAGGTTGGCGAGAATCGAATTGATTGGTTTGCACTTTCCACCATTCCGGCTCCGGGTAAGCAGCAGGATCAAAGGTTAAATAATTAACCGGTGGCAATGTGTTGCCCTCCCAATAGGTACTCGCAAGTGACTCCTGCTTGCTGTACACATAACCCAAAACAATCTGGTGCTCCCTGCGGAACAATGACAGTTTCCCTTTTAAGGATGCATCAATAAGGTCGCGCTCAGTCTCATATTGATTGCGTGTGGCAAAAACATCCAACACATTTCCATTCAGTTGAGGCAGCCCCATTTCAAGAAAACGGTAATTCACTTCACCACGTTGATGCGCATAAGCCAGTTTAGCGCTCCAGTTTTCAGCAAAGGCATGGTCTAAAGTTAACATCACTGAATTGCGCTCCTGGTCGGCGCGCTCCCATGTCGGTGACAAGTTAAGGTCGCGCGGCACAATAAAGCGACTACCATCTTCATACATACCATTGAGTGCACGAAAATTTGCCAAACCATCGCCATCAATCTTTTGACTATCCAGCGATAAAGTCAGCGTGGTTGCATCACTGAGGTCGGCTTGCGCTACGGCGTAAATCATCGGTTTATATTTACGATAATAACCCTGGAAATGATCCTGCTGATCTTCCACCCGAACCACCACCCGCGAGCGAATCGAACCGCTTTCAATTAGCTGTCCACCCACATCCACTTCGCCCGCGTAAGTGTCATAATTTGCTAAAGATGCAGACACTCGCCCCTGAAATTCCTGCGTCGGTAACTTGCGAATAATATTGACCGTTCCTGATGGCTGGCCACTGCCATTGACAATGCCCGTTGCACCGCGCACGACTTCAATACGATCAACGCTCGCCGTGTTAGCTGTGTCAAACAGATAATCATCACTATTGGCTAAAGTGTTGTACGCCACACCATCGATTTGTAAATTGTTTAAACCAAAACCGCGCACAACCGATGACGAATACCCAGGCCCCGACGACTCAATAACAACGCCTGGCACCATGCGCAAAGCATCAGTGAGTGTGTTGGCATTGCTGTCATTGAGCAGTTCGCGCGTTACCACACTGACAGATTGCGGAGTTTCCCTGATCGATAAATCCAATTTACTGGCGGTGTTCATTGAAGCTATAGAGTAGGAACCTGTCCCTTCAGTCACTGTGTTGGCTATCGCCTCAGCAGTCACTTTTACTTTGGATAACACACCCACCTGTTTTGCAGGTTCAAGCGTAAAACTGTCAGTGCCGGTACTGCGATAGGTTAAATTGCTGCCTGCCAGCAGTGCGGAAAATGCGTCTGCCAAGGTGTATTCACCGTGCAAACCCTCGCTGGTTTTACCCGCAACCAGGGGTGAGGCGATTGACAATTCAATCCCCGCCGCCAAGGCAAATTGATTTAATACACTTTCAAGCGAACCAGTGGGAATTTGATAAACCCGGGTTTCATTTTGGGCAACGGATGAAGGCACGGAATTATCAGCCAGTGCAGTCAATGGCAGCCCGATCACTGGCGATAATGCAATCGCGATAGTGAATAGCGCGAGGCGATGTGTAGGGTAAGGTGTACGGCGAGAGGTGCGGCAAGAGGTGCGGCGAGTCGAATAAGTAGTCATAGAACAAATGTACCGGTCGGTTAGGAAAAGAAGGTTTCATCTGTCTTTCCGAACCAGCGAGCAAAACCCGTAACGATTTTTAAAAAAAATTATTCAGCTTGGGCAGCAGGAACTAATTTAGCCCAATAGCGGGTGTGATATTGGACTCTAATCGGCAAACTGGCGGCAGCATTTGCGAGTGCGCGGTCGGTATCTTTGAGTGAAAACACACCGCTGATTTGCAAGTCTGCAATGCGCGCGTCGCACAACACAATACCGCGTCGGTAGCGTGCAATTTCGGTTACAAAATCGGCCAATCGCATATGCTCTGCAACTAAAAATCCAGCGCGCCAGCTTGCCCTGTCGGCCAGCTGTTTTACCTGTCCAACAGTGTCTGCGCTGAATTCAAGTTGTTGCCCGGCGTTAATTTGCGGGCTGATGCCGCCGTTACGCGGTTGCACCTCGACAACACCTTCCTGCACGTATACATGAATGCTGTTGTTCATCTGCCGCACAACAAATTGCGTGCCCAATGCAGTAACACGGCCAAAACGTGTCTCTACAAAAAGTGGGCGACGCGGTTGCTCATGTGCACTCGATAGGAAAATCTCTCCAGTGTGCAGCACCAGTTTTCGCTGCTGCCTGGTGAAATGGATATCAACCGCAGTGTCGGTATTGAGATAAAGTTGCGAGCCATCACCCAATATTATCTGCCGGGTTTCACCAATTGCGGTGCGATGTTCTGCCCAATATGGTTGCAGCAGATGTTGATCGGTAGCATACCAACCCATGCCCGCCAGCGCGCCGCCAACACCAAACCATTGCAGCAACTGACGGCGCCCCATTGCAGGTTGCTGGCTGAGCAGACTGCTATTAACGCTCGCTGGCAGCGCATTAAATTTAGCGGAGACCTGCATCAATTTTTGCCACACCAGTTCATGGCGCGCATCCGCTGCACGCCATTGCAACACGGCTTGCTGGTCTTGCGCGGACACATCATCCGCCAGCATTCGCGCCATCAACACAGAGGCTTGCTGGATTAATTCATGCTCGGAAATGGATGGCTTGGAAATAGATGACCGGGACATCACACAGGCTCGCCGTGGAGTGCGGTATAACAAGCAGCCAAACCCTGCGCCACGTATTTTTCTACCGATGAAACCGATACCGCCATCTGCGCAGCAATCTCGCGATAACTGCAAGCATCCAATTGGCGCAACAAAAATGCCTGCCGCACTTTGGCTGGCAAACCGTCGAGCATGGCATCAATTTCCAGCAGGGTTTCAATGATCAGCAGGCGCGTTTCGCTGCCCGGCACTTCCGCTTCCGGCAAGTGGCGAACACTTTCAAGATAAGCCGCTTCCACATGGCGACGGCGATAAAGGTCAATCACCAACCCATTGGCAATACGCGCAAGGTAACGGCGGGAATCCGCAACGCCGGGGGTAGTCCCGGCACTCATCAAGCGCACATAAGTGTCTTGCGCCAGATCTGCCGCAAGGTGCGAACAACCCAATTTCCGGCGCAACCAGTTGCGTAACCACGAATTGTGATCGCGGTACAGGGTTTCAGTGGATAAGACTTGAGAAGGCGGAGGATGGGACATGGTGCATCGAGGGATTGGTTAAAAGATGCGCCATGCTGGCATAAATGAGATTGATTCGCAACAACGATAACTGTGAATCGCCACCCTCATCCTGGACGGCGGCGACCCCAGCCAAACCCTGGATGATTTTTTCGCGCAGGAAACAGAACACTACCGCACGCAATTACAAGGCTACCGCGAGAGCTTGCAGGAAATCAGGGGCCAAATACGCACCGCGCTTTATTTTCCGCTGGTTGCGGGCGGTGGATGGCTGAAACGCTACGTGGAGGCAACGGGTGGCAAGCTGCGTATCGACGTTGAATTGCCGAATGGCACTCATTGGGGGTTTAGTGTGTAAACGCTGCTTAAAACAGCTTGGGACTGGCTGGACATTTACGCCGTTTTTACAAGAGCAAGCCTTGCCTTTCCTGATTGCGTGAATTACATTGTCATTCACACCCTCACCAGGAGAGCTATCATGGCTGCAAACCAACTTGTACAGGCGCGTATTGATGGCGCCATCAAAGAAGAGGCGACTGTCGTTCTGGCCGCTATGGGCCTTACCGTCTCTGACGCGGTACGGCTGCTGCTGACGAAGGTGGCTCAGGAGAAGGAGCTACCCTTCGAGCCGCTGATTCCGAATGCCACGACTATTGCGGCAATGAAAGAAGCGCGCGAAGGCAAGCTACAGCGATTCGCTAGTCTTGATGATTTGATGGCTAGTCTTCATGCGGAAGATTGAACCTACCGGTCAGTTCAGGCGCGACTATAAACGCGAGGCAAAGGGTCAACATCGTTCCACCCTTGATGCTGAACTGGTACCTATCCTGACGACATTGGCTGCCGATCAACCATTGGCCCCTCGGCATCGTGATCACCCCCTGTCCGGGAACTGGGCGGATCATCGAGATTGTCATATCAAGCCCGACCTGATACTGATTTATCAGAAGCCCAATGCCGATACGCTACGCTTGGTGCGCCTCGGCTCCCACTCCGAGCTTGGCTTGTAGCAAACAAGGATGAACCCGAGATAACTGCGAATCGCCGCCCTCATCCTGGACGGCGGCGACCCCAGCCAAACCTGGTATTACAGATGGCCGCGCAGCGTCAACATTAGGCTACGTGGAGCACCGTAGTAGTTTTCACCGTAGGTGGTTCCCACTTGTTGCCAGTAACGTTTGTTGAACAGATTGTTGACGTTAACCGCCGCACTCCATTTGTCACTAAAGCGATATTCTGCAAAGCCATTTACAAGCGTTTGACCAGGGTTGACGAACGCATATTCAATTGGATCACCATCGTACCCACCTGAGCCATTAAGGCCACCGGTAGGGTTCCAGGTTCTGACTTCGCCATTCTGGAAAGAATGGGATTGAGCTTGTACTCCACCGCCTACACGCAGGCCTTTCACCAATGCGTGCAGATCGTAACTGGTCCATAACCTCAACATTTGCTTCGGCGTATAACTGGAGAAACGTTTGCCGCTGTCGTTACCATAGTCGATGGAGTTGTCATCATAGGTATAGCCTGCGTTAATTTGCCAGTTGTCAGTCAAGGCACCACTGACATCGGCCTCTACACCTTGAGCAAGGGCTTTGCCATCATCATTAAAGCAACATTGCAGCGGGTAAATGTAGGTGGGATTCCAGTCTACGGATACCGCGTAATTGGATCGCTCTGTGCGGTAAAAGGTGATGTTGGTGTTGAGGCGGCCATTAAAATGTTCTCCCTTGAGGCCAAGTTCGATACTTTTACTTTCGGTGGGGTCGAGTGTCGTTCCCTTTGATGTGTAGTAAGTGCTCTGGTCTTCATAGCCTTCAGCATGGGTAAGATAGGCAGTCCAATCATTGGAAATATCGACAATTAAACTGTAATACGGCGTAAATATACCATCCTCATCTGATCCCTTAACCTTGACACCTGTTTTGAGCGGACCACAGGTTAATGCCCAACTCTCACAGGTTCCATCGGCGCGTTTAACGCCATGCGCTCCTGATGACCAGCTTTCAAAACCGGCATAACGTCCTCCAACTACAAGTTTGACTGGGCCATAAACCTGAAAGTTACCATAGGCATAAAACCCTTGCTGTTTCTGCTCTGCATCATTGTCCCAGCCGGGAGCTATAGGTGGATAAGTGAAGTCCTGCGGTTTAAACGTATTCCAGTTAGGTGTCATCAGGACGCTTTCATCAGGATAGCTAATCAAACTGTATTGGGTTGCTTTGACAAAATCCGCACCAATAGCGAATTGCTGATGCAAATTCCATAACTCCAGATCACCGATGAAGTTGATATTAGCGGTATCGATTTGGGCATTCCAATCAGCACGGGTGGTGTAGACAGTCCCGTCGACAATTTTGGTTAGGGGATCAACTGCACCACCGTAGTCACTCATTACATTATGGCCGTCGCTATAGCGCGTAGTGGATAAGCCAGTCTTCAGGCGCCAATTTTCATTGAAGCGTTGCTCGAACAACGCAAACCAGTTTTGGGTATCGTAGCTACGCTGAGCCCAGTCCGGGTAACCAAACGTACGCTTTACCTCCAATGGCTCACCATTTGAATAGCGTGCCAGCGCCGGAGGTTGGTCGGGGCTTCCTTTTTGCGTATCCAGACTCATACCTATACCTAAGGTCGCACCTTGCCACAAGTCAGCATCAAGTACGCCGTAAAAGGTATTTTTGCGATTCGCATTGCTGTCATAAAAGTGATCGGTGGTGTCGTAAGCTGCCACTGCGCGTCCGCGAAAATTACCGTCGTTTGATAGGGGGCCACTCACATCTATTTCGCCAGCATAGCTGTCCCATGAACCGGCTGAGAGAACAGTCTTTAGCTGAAATTCATCTGTTGAACGTTTACGTACCAGGTTGATGGTGCCTGAAGGCTCACCATTACCTGAGAAAAGACTATCAGGTCCGCGCAAGAGTTGTACGCTGTCGTATTTTGCCATGCCGCCGTTAACGCCACCGCCACGGCTGCCCATGGAAGCTTGCGCGGGCATGGATATACGCATTCCATCTGCCGTAATGGTGGAGAGGTTATGGCCACGTGAATAAAACGATGCATCTGGGTCATTACCGCTGGCAGATGTGGTGGTAATGCCAGGAAGTTGATCAATCGCATCGTAGAGCGTCAGCGTACGCTGGTCGTCAAGCTGCTGCCGGGTGATTACTGACAGTGACCGAGGTACTTCGCGCAAGCTCTCTCCCAAAATGCCGCCTACACCAACAGTCCCGGCTGTGTAAGAGCCTGTTCCCTCGGTGGTTGATGTCAGCGCTGATGCCTCTACTTTTACCGTTTTCAACACGCCTACATTGGCTTTGGGCACAGGCTTCAAAATAAATTCTTTATTGCCAAGTGACACGGCTTGGTAGCCGCTGTTGGATAGCAAAATCGAGAAGCCTTGCCCGATTGTGTAACGGCCTTTCAAACCCGGAGATTGCAGACCGTTAAACTGTGCTGCATCGAATGACAAGGCAACATCAGCAGCAGCAGCGAACTGGCTAAGCGCCTGACTTAGAGCACCCGCAGGAATATTGAATTCCCGAGTTTGCTGCTCAGCCTCAATAGATTTATTCGTTTGAGTTTGCGCGAAAGCGACGATAGGTGAAGTGGCGGTCAGAGCGACCGCAAGTGAAATAGCCCGAGCTAATGGTCGGGAAAGTAAAACGCTGTGCTGCATGATGGCTCCGATGTGTTAATAGCTGTATTCACGGGTGAGCCGAACGACACATAGGAAAAGTGCAAAGCAACTGAAAACTTTTATGAGGCGCTAACTAATGAGCAACGACTAAACGCACCCACCAGGGAGTGAAACGCTCTTCACGCACAGGGAATGAACGGGTGATAGCCGCCAATGCTCGGTCGGTATCTTTTAAGGGGAAAGCCCCCGAGATTTTAAGTGCAGCGACTTCATCAACGCAGGTAAGTGACCCTTTTCGATAACGCGAAAGTTCGTTTAACAAATCCCGTAGCGGCATATCCACCACCATCAAATTCCCCGTCCACCAAGACTCATCCATAGGCTTTGCTGACAATTGCGATTGCTGTTTTGAAAAGCTTGCTTGCTGTCCCTGATGTAAATCCAGACTTTCACTGGCATTCCCCGGAAAAATCCGCACGGTTTTTTCCAGCACAGCCACACGACTGTAATCATCATCCAAACGTACCGTAAAACGAGTCCCCAAGGCTTGTACGCGGCCTTGCGGTGTATCCACAAAAAAGGGCCGTGACGGTGTTTGTGGATCATGGGCGGTTTCTACCAGTATTTCGCCCTGGTAAAGACGAATGTGACGAGCTTCCGAATCAAACTGGATATCCACTGCTGACGCCGTATTCAGGGTGAGCTGGCTACCATCGGGCAAGTCGATGCGGCGCTGTTCTCCAGTAGCAGTAGCGTATTGCGCACTCCACTGCTGCCAAGGTGCTAATTGCCAGACAGCAAAACCCAGCGGGGCGACCAATGCCAACATACCAAGATGCCGCAACATTTGGCGGCGGGAAATGTCTGCTGAGTTTAGGGTTGCTCTAACGAGGCTTGAAGGTAATTGTCCCAGCTGTGCGCTGAGATTTTCCACTTGCTGCCACGCCTGTTGATGGCTGGGAGATTGGCTCAACCATGCTTGCCATGCAGCATGGTCACGGTCATCAACATCACTCGCTTGCAAACGCACGTACCAACGACTGGCCTCGGGAAGCGCTTTCCTCAACTCACTATCATTTTTCACATTATTGACGGCCATCACAGCAACCCGTGCTCCAAGCGATAAAGACAGCAATGGGTAATTGCCTTGGCCATATAGTTGTTAACAGTGCGGAGTGACAAGCCGAGTTTGATGGCGATTTGCGGGTAAGTTTGCTCTTCAAATTGGGCGAGGATAAACACCTCGCGCAACTTGCCGCCCAAACCGGCCAGCATGGCATCCAGCAACACCAGCGCTTCCAGGGCCATCGCACGCTGCTCTTCCGATGGCCATTCAACCTCGGGCAAGGCCGCCAATGCCTCCAGGTATTGCCGCTCCAGGCTGCGCCGCCGGAACAGATCAATCGTCAGGCCTCGCGCAATCGTCACCAAAAAATGCCGCGGCTCGCGCAGGTCCTGAGCTTTTTGTGGCGCCCGCAGGACACGCAAAAAGGTGTCCTGAGCGAGATCTTCCGCATCCTGGCTACTCTGCAAACGCCCACGCAGCCACCCGCGCAACCACAAATGATGGTCGCGGTACAGGGTTTCGGTAAGCAACGCCGGGGTAGACGGAGGATGGGACATGGCATATCGCGAGGTGGATTAAAAGATGCGCCATGGTGTCATAAATGAGATTGATTCGCAATAACGCACAGCCAGTTGAGCGGTGCACGCTATTGCTTGGCAACTATCAAAAATTGCTTGGCAGCTATCAAAAGCTGTATTTAACCGTCAGCTTCGCATTGCGTGGCAAACCGTATTGCGAGCCCTGGCGAAAAGCAGTGATGTATTGCTTGTCGAACAGGTTGTTGATGTTGAGTGATGCAGACAGCTTATGGGTGATTTTGTAGTTGGCCATGAGGTCAACCAAGCCATAACTGCCCTGCGCCAGGCGATCATCCGCCGTACCCGCGACCTTATCCCTGTTCGGCCCAACCTTGTCTTTGTAGGTATCACTCTGCCAGCTGATACCGCCGCCGATTAACAGGCGCTTCGACACTTGGGGCAAGCGATAAGTGGTAAACACTTTAAAAGTATTTTCGGCACTTGAGGTCAGTACCGGTTTGTTATGGGCATCTTCAATTTTGCTGTGGCTGATGCCGCCGTGGATTTTCCAATCCGTTAAGACTTCACCGGATACTTCCACTTCAACACCGGTTGAGGTGGCGCCTTCCAGGGCGATAAACACCGGTTGCCCGGCGATAATTTTCCCCGTGGATTCGGCGAGGTTGTCCTGGGTGATTTTGAACACAGCGGCGGATGCATTCACTTTGCCGCCATTAAATTCGCCTTTTATTCCCAGCTCATAGGCATTGCCATCGACAGGGTCAATCAAATCGCCATTTTCGTTTTTGGCATTTTGCGGGGTGAATATGTCGGTGTAGCTTGCATAAACGGACAGGTTCTTATTGAGATCATAGACAGCGCCAAGATAAGGGCTCACTACCTGATCAAAATCGTAAACAATTGCTTTGGTGGTTGTGCCTCGAATCGAGTCGCCATCGTACGACCAATCGCTGATGCGTACACCGGTGATAATGGCCAGGTTATCCAGCGGGCGCAAACGCAGCGCGCCGTAAACGGCTTTCTCGTTGATGTTGGCGAGCAGGGTTTCATCCAGCACGCGCACACTGTGATCCAACTGGGGAATATTGCCGGCAGCCTGCACAAAATCCGGCGTCTCGTAGCCATCCCAATCCAGATAATTATCGCCATAGTAATGGGTTTTGGTTTGCGTATAACCCAACATCAGATCCTGCTCGCGACCCCATAAGTCAAACTTGCCATTCACATCCGCCGTCACCACCTTGCGGTCTATGGTGTTGGGGTATTCATCGCGAAACAGCAACGCATAACCATCAGGGTCAGGATAGCCGTCATAAAAAATGGAGAATAATTCGCTCTTATTTTTTTGATCGTTGTAGATGACTTTGACTTGCCAGTCGTCATTGACATGGTGCACAAGCTCCACCTGGGTTGAGGTTGATTGCGCCGACCAACTCGCCCAGTCATCCACCTGGGAAAACGAACGCGAGAAATGCGTGCGTGTGCCATCGCTGTAAAATGCCGGGAAAGCGCCGCCCCATGACATGCCCTTAATATCATTATCGGAATGGCTGACACTCACCGCCAGCAAAGTGGCCTCGGTAATATCCGCTTCAACAATACCGTAGAGGCTAGATTGCTCAGACTGGTAGTAATCAATGAAGTGTTCTTTATCTTCATAGGCGCCCACCAACCTGCCGCGCAGGCTGCCGCTGTCATTGAGCGGCGCTGAAATATCTGCCGTGGTGCGATAGGCATCCCAGGAACCCACACTGCCCTCCACCGATGCCTGGAATTCATGGGTGGGACGCTTGCGCACCAGATTAATGGACGCCGCCGGGCTGCCCGCACCGATGGTCAAACCCGTTGCACCTTTTACGACTTCGATATGGTCGTAAATCACCATATCCATGCCGCTGCGATAAAAAGGCTGGTAGGCGCCATCGGGATGGCTGGACACCTGCACGCCATCCACCTGGAACGCACTGATATCAAAACCGCGCGCGTAAAAACTGAAGCGCTCGCTGTCGGCCTGGTTGTAATTAACACCGGGGATTTGTTGCGCAAGGCTGTTCAGATCATCCAGCCCCTGGTCTTCAATTTGCTGCCGCGAAATGACCGTCACGCTTTGCGGTGTTTGCCTTACGGATAAATTCAATTTGGTGGCGGTGTTCATTGCGCTGATGGTGTAAGCGCCGGTGCCCTCGGTGGCCGTATCCAGCGTGTCAGCATTCACACGCACAGTTTGCATAACGCCTTTGTTTTGCAGCGGGCGCAGCTGGTAACCAACATTACCTTTGGTCAGCTCCAATCCTGTGCCAATCAGCGCGGCCTGCAAGGCTTGCTCGCCACTCATTTTTCCACGCACTGCCGCTGCACTTTTGCCATCGACCAAAGTGGCATCCAGCGTGATGATCACACCGGCCGTGCGGCTGATATGCAGCAAACGCTCGGACAATGATCCTGCTGGCAAATCAAATTCAAATTGCTGATTCACCTGCGCGGCGGCGCCAGTTTGCGCCTGCGCGCTGGCAGGTAATACGCAGCCAAGGCCAAGGCTGACAACAAACGCGAGTGGATGAATGGCAAACGCGAGTGAATTAAAAGTACGCGGGAAATGACGAGAGGTTTTACGCACAACAGGCTCCTGGAAATAGACAGTTTTCCTCTGTGCCGGACAAGTCATCAAAAGTGATAGGGGCGACTGAAAAAAAAGTTAATTATTTTTTGGCGGGCTCTATATGCGTCCAGAAACCGATGCGAGTTGACAGGCGAATAGGCAAGGCATCGGCCAGCGCGGTGAGCGCCAGATCCGGGGAGTTCAACGGCAAGCTGGCCGTCACACGCACTTGCGCCACCTCGGGGGCAACTGTGATAAAGCCGGTTTTGTAGCGCGCGAGTTCAGCGGCAACCTCTGCCAGCGGGCGATCATTGAACACCAGCAAACCACTGCGCCAGGCATCGACACCGGCGGCGGATTGTTGCGGCGCGCTGATCACACCGTCACTGAGTTGTATGCCGTAGCCTTCATCAACCCGCTGCCCAGCGGTGCAGGCGGCACTCGCTATATTGGTTATATTGACAGCCGCATCGCAATTGGCAGCGCGCGCCAGCACGGCAGCTTCGGTCACATCCAGGCGTGTGCTGGCGTTTTCGCGCTGCACCACAAATGCGGTTCCCAGCGCACGCATACTGCCCTCGGCGGTGATCACCATGAGTGGACGCTGCTCGCCAGCCGGATGGCCGCTCTGCACAAGAATATCGCCGGTGCGTAAACGTATCACGCGCTGCTGCCTGGTGAATTCAATATCCACCGCAGTGCGGCTGTTGAGTATTAGCAGGGTGTTGTCTGGCAAGGTGATATGCTGTTGCTCGCCGGTTTTCGTTGCGTAATCTGCGAACAAACCGGTGACAGGGCGCTGCGTATTGAGTGCGGCCAAACCTGCGCCGGTTAAGAGTGTAACTAGCGCCAGGCTACCCAGGACTTTGGGTACACCGGATTTGCGCGAGCCCTCGACCAGTGTGCGCACAGGCGCACCGGCGATAAGGCTGAGCTCGCCATCCAGTACTTGCAGCTGCTGCCAGACGCGCGCGTGATCCGGGTGCGCCTCAATCCATTCTTGCCACTGAACGCGCTCCGCCGCCGAGGCTTCGCCCGAATCCAGCAGCAATTGCCATTCGATGGCTTCATCCAATACAGCGGAGGATATTGGCCGCGCCTGGGTATCAGCGAACTTATTCATGCTGATCAGCCAGCCCAAAACGCAGGGTGTAGCAATGGCGCGCAGCCGCCGCCAGATACTGGCGCACGCGCGGCACAGAGACCTTCAAACGTGCAGCTATCTCGGCGTGGGTCAAACCATCAAGGCGGCTATACAGCCAGGCGGCGCGGGTTTTGGGTGTGAGGCCATCCAGCAGTTGATCAACAGCGACAAGGGTTTCCAGTAGTATGTGTTGCTGCTCAGGTGAAGGGACTTCGCTGTCGGGTAACTCCGCCAGGTGCGCCAACCAGGCGCGCTCCAGGGTGCGGCGGCGATAAAGGTCAATTACCAAGCCTCGCGCAATGGTAGTGAGAAAAGCGCGCGGCTCACACAGGTTGTAATCCGCCTGACGTTTGGCCAGCAGCCGAATGAAGGTATCTTGTGTGAGGTCAGCCGCTGTTTCTGAGCAGCCCAATTTGCGCCGCAGCCACTGTTTTAACCAGGGTTGGTGCTCCTTATACAAGGAGCCAATAGCAATAACATCAGGGGTATCGATACTCACCATATCCACCGGAAGAAACTAGATGAAAATAATTCTCATTGTCGCCCGACTCCTTTTGATTTTCAATATCACTGATAATCACCATGGGCTAAGGATGGCGAAATAATTCGCTCAACAAAAAAACCTTGTTCAATGCAGGTGGCGTACATGCTGCCGACAAGCGGCAGGCAGGCGATAGCTGACATCACCACAGTGCTTAGGTATGCTGACGCACGCCTGCCTATGCCCATGAACATTTGATTATGCAAAACCCACTGTTCGATGAACCCGAACTGACTCTCGCCAAATCCGGTAAAAAATCTGGCCGCCATATAGAGCCCGTTGCTCCCGATCCCGAATGGATTGAATTGGCCACATCACTGCCTGCACACCTGCGCCTTGGTACCTCATCATGGAATTATGCTGGCTGGAAGGGTGTAGTGTGGAACGGCGACTACGCCGAAACGAATTTGTCTCGCTATGGATTAACTGCCTACAGTAAACATCCATTATTACGCACGGTCAGCATTGACCGCAGCTTTTACCGTCCACTCAATGTTGCACAATTTGCAGAATATGCAGCGCAGGTCGGCCCGGATTTTCGTTTTGTCGTAAAAGCACCCAGTTTGATCACTGACGCCTTGGTGCGCGATGAATCCGGCCGCGGCATGCGGCAAAATCCGCACTTTTTAAATGCAGAAGAAGCCGTGCAAATGTTTGTTGAACCAGCACTGGAAGGTTTGGGCCATAAACTCGGTGCATTAGTATTCCAGATCAGCCCCCTGCCCGGTGCCTGGCTCACACAAATGCCGACATTGATTGACAAGTTACATACATTATTGAAAGCCATCCCCGCATTAAAAAACATTGCACCTGATGGTGTGGTTGCCGTAGAAGTACGCGACCCGCATTGGCTGACTCCACAATTTGTAAATGCATTGCGCGACACAGGTGCAACCTATTGCATGGGCCTGCACGCCAAAATGCCGCGCATCGTCGAACAGCTTCCCATATTGCGCTCGCTCTGGCCCGGGCCTTTAGTATGCCGCTGGAATTTAAACCCTGTGCACGGCGCATTCGGCTATGAAGATGCGCGCGACGCCTATTCACCTTACGATAAGATCATTGATCCCGATCCGGAAACCCGCGCAGCCTTAGTGCGCGTCATTACCGGGACAGCTAATGCAGGCCATAATGTTTTTGTGACCTTGAGCAATAAAGCAGAAGGGTCTGCACCCTTATCAATTATTGAATTGGCACGAGCGATTCGAACAAGTTATAAAAGCCTCGCCAACATCTAACCGACAGTAAATCTGCGATAAACCAATCAGCCGATTATTCAGGAAATACCAACGCCCCCTCAGGTGAGAAATGCCAAATATCTGAATTCGCCACCTCCCACAGATACCCGTCCGGGTCGGAGAAGTATCCTATGTATGCTCCCCAGGATACTTCGTGAGCAGGTTTGACGATTTTCCCTCCGGCGTCCGCTGCCCTTTTTAGGACTCGATCCACATCTTCCCTTGTCAAAACCGCATGGCCAAGCGTGAAGCCTGCAAATGCGGCGCGCTTGTCCTGTCCTGCCTTAAAGTCAACGCCACTTGTTCTTGCCAATTCACCGTAAGGATATAGAAACAGTTTTGCTCCCGACGTAGTGAACAAAACGATGCCGCCCTCAGATGTCATTTTTGTGAGGAATCCAAGCCCATCCCTATAGAAAGAAAAGGATTTCTGCAAATCGGAAACACCAAGGGTTACCACATGGACTCCAGGCACAAAAGGTGTGGTGCGTTCACGATCAGAAGTGGTTTGACAACACACCAAGACCGCGACACACAGAACACAAAACCCCAGAAGAGATAAGTATTTCATAGCCTAAATACCCGACACGAATTATGCAGTGGTTTTATGGATACTTTCACACAGCAAAACTACAATTTACAAACTGCCTGAGGAACGAAACGATTGATACTTGAGCGACGTGTTACACGAAACCATTAAATTGATAATGTTTTTATAAAATTTATTATTGTAATTTTTTCCGAAAGATATAAGTGCTCCAAAAAATGGATAAAAAGGTCAGAGCAACAAATAACCAATGAAAAGGAATTGAGATTTCATTATATTCAGGCCATAACCATTTCATATAGCTAGCGACTCCAGCAATACCGAAACCACAAATAAGACGAAAATACCTGCTGCTACGATTACTGATACTGCAAGGCCAATCTTGTCAAAGTGATAGTAGGTGCCCCCTGTCTGGACACTCATCACTGGAATTAAAAGGCCCGCAAGATTTATTTTCCAGAAAATGGCAGCGCACTTTCCCTGTTTACTCAGATAGAAAAACCATATGGTTGTGATCATCACCAAAGGGGCGGTAATGATCAAATGCATAAGCAATTGCATGCCGCTTGGTTCATGTGCCACTAACCAGCCATGAAGCGATAGATATATGATGGCTGCATAAACCAGATTCGCTATTGATAGTGTTACTGCTGATGCAAAACTTAACATAACTCTCCTTACAGCTAACGCCTGAATTAAGCTGCGCCGCAAAGTGGCGTCGGCTTGAATGAATTATTAAGACACTCCCCAACGACGGTGCTGCACAACGCAGATAACAGCGAAGACGGCTTCAAGTGTTCCGCCCGCAGTTGCGGCCATATGCGCTGTCGCGTTGAGAACAGCCAGAGCGAAACCGACAGCGGCAAGGACAAGACCCAGAATCCAGTACAAGCGCATCCCGTACAGGGTTGCAAACACCAAATAGCGACCACCAATGATCAGAAGCATGGCTGAGAAGAACCAGCTTGGATTTTGCAGACCGATCAAGTACGCCATTGGCAAGCAGAAAATCAGCCAGAATGTGCTAGCACCTGCTAGTTTGCCCAATGGATTGTTTTTGGTATGGGTGCCACTGGCACCGAACAGCTTGCAGATGAGCAAGCCAACCGGGTAAATAAACATGCCACCTATGAGCAGCGCCCAGACAGCGTTCTTATTGGAGCTGTAGATTGCCACAGTCGCTGCGACCAACCAAACAAGAGCCGAAGCCAAGATGCCGGTACCTCCACTGAGGTAGCCCGCCCGCATGTCTGCCTGTGCTTCTGCTATCGTCATATCCATGCTTCAAGACCACCTCTCAGTAGTGGATGTGCGCCCTAACGTTGCGATCACCTGTGAATTGTAAGTGGCGTGTTGCGATAAACTTCGCGCAGCGCCTTGTTATAAAAATTTTAGCGCTCAATGTTTATATTAAGCCGTTCTTGATTCTTCGAAGTTTTGTATCGTTTCTATATTGCGCGGCCAATTCGGACGATAAGCACAAAATATATTAGCTGATACCGATTCGGTTGGCTCTGTTTCTAGCAAGCCAAGTGCGATTTCAAACGGAGCATTGGGTTTAGTTAGCTGATAAAAGATACTCGAACCGCAAGTTGAGCAAAAGCCTCTATGTGCTTGCTGGGAGGAGTTGAATATCTTGATTAGCTCAAACCCAGATTCCCAGTTTATATTTTCGGCCTTTACGGTTCCGAAGGTTCCATATGCCGCCCCGCTGAACTTCCTACACATTGAGCAGTGACAATTTGCAATTTTAGAGTCAAATGTTTTAAAGCTGAATGTAACGCAGCCACAAAGACAACTACCTTTCATAAATTCGCCTCTTAAAAGTTGAGTCTGCGACTTTCCAATTTCTAAATTTTTATACGCCGAGCTAAGCGGCAGCGTCGGTACTGGAACGACTTGTTATATGTCACTTAATAGCAATATGAATTTCGATTTCATTTTGACTTTTGTAGAACTCAAAATCAGTTGAGTAAGCCCTTATGTGTGGACAATTTTCACTTTCAAAATAATTCCAAATTTTTGACCAAGTTTCAAAAACGATATTTGGAACTTGACCTTGCGCCGAAAAAACCAAGTAATTGCCTTCTTGAATTTTTACATTTTTCAGCTCTACCGTAGAAGACTCGACTTTATCTGTGCCGACCAAAACCGAATAATTTCCAGAAGAATCCGTTTCATATTCGGAATAAACTGTATATACCCGAGCGCCGTTTCGATAATTCACACCAACCGAAGCATCAAATTTTTGAACTAGACCAGCAATTTTTCCAAGCTTTGGATTAATTTCATTTTCATTGTTAGTTCTTGAGACCAAACCGAATATGGTTTTTTCATTTACCTGAATTACGTGCATAAGCAAATTCCTTGATTCACATAACGCCGAGTTCAGCAGCAGTTTTTAAGTTACGGTTTTATGGAATAATTTTGCGCAGAAAACCATAAAACTGCGACTTAAAAACTGTCCAAGGAGCGGAGCGACTGTTGCTTGAGCGACTTGTATGATTGATTCCAACAGTTTTCTTTCAATTTATAAAGCGATAAGGTGAGACCCATACCTGCGCCAACAGGTATTCAGCAAGGTAGCCCGATGAACGACCGGGAAACAAGTGTAA